>JAEEGL016894083.1_pt1 | contig 12290 bp, 13 predicted proteins | sample 9134231 | NCBI WGS metagenome assembly JAEEGL01 (sample SAMN16246548, study PRJNA631951) | gut metagenome | biome: gut microbiome; feature: rumen; material: fiber-attached | host: Bos | place: Iran: Karaj | collected 2018-10 | reverse complement strand
ACATCAAATTTTGATACATCACTCATAAGAGTATTTTCTGATTTATTATTAAACTCATAAGTTCCTACATCTTTTTCTAATAGAAAGCCTATTCTATCTCCAACTTTAACTTTATACCAAGACTCACCTTTTTTATCTACTTTTTCATAGATATAAGCTCTATCTCCTTGAGGTGCTAAAACCTCTCCAAAGAAAAACTTCTTTCCGGGCTTTTTATATAAGATTAAGTCTTCATTTAATATAACTCCATGGGTTGTTTCTTCTACGCTAGCATTCTTTTCCTTTTCTAGTCCATGGTTATAAATTAGTTTTCCTATTCCAATGATTAATAAAATAGCTACTATTATACTAACCACTATAATTAATACTTTCTTTTTATTCATTAGTTTTTTCCTCTATAATTTCGATATCTTCTAAATTAAATATTCCTCCATATACAACTTGCTTTTTTCTATAATATGCCCAATTTTTATCTCCCAAATCATAATGCCATATCTCTGTTGGAAGAGAAGTAAAACCTGCTAATGTCATCGCATTATATAGAATTCTTCTATTTGTTCTAATCTCTTCATCTATGTCTTCATTTTCGTAATAATCGCTATTAGCTCTATTACTAAATTCATCAAATTCTACACCCATATCAATTGCTTTTCCATCTTTATATGCAAGAGTTACATCTACAGCTCCACCTGTAATATGAGCTGGTGCAAAATTCTTATCATTTATTGGATATGAAACGTATTTTGAAATAACCTCTTCTTTTTCTTCCTCAGATTTTTCTTCTAAATTAAACTCTTTAATAATATTAGATTTATATCTATTAAAAAGATATTCTTGAAAAGAATATTCTCTATATCCATCTAATACTTTTAGAAAAACATCTTCCGGAAGATATTTTGAAGCCATTTCTAAATGTTCTACCAAAGATTCTCTTACATAAATACTATCTAGAGCATTGTCGTAATTTAATTTTTTATAGATTGGTTCTACTATTATTTTATTTTTAGTCTTTAATAAAACTAACTTCTCATCTATTAATTCTGCTTCTAATATGCTATAGTCAGGTTCTTCTTTTCTAACTATAGGTTTATTTAAATAAAAAACTTTGTCCATTTTTACATCCCTAAATTTATTTCTACGTTATACCACTCTCCGGAAAAACTTTTAAGCTCTGCCTCTTCTTCACTATCATAAAAAATCTTTCTTGCTTCTTCATCGTTTTTCATAAAACACATGAAATATGCTGTCATATATGGATCTTGAAATTCAGGCATATTTACTAGCTTTACTCCATTTCTTGTTGCTTTAATTTTTGTAAGAGCGTGTGTTAAATCTAAAAAAGCTTTATCTGTATCTAATACTTTTTTCATTTTTGAATTATCTGTAGCTATTAAAAACGTGTTTGAATAAACTCTAGATAAATCATATTTTTCTAATCCTAATTTTTCTAACTCATCTTCTTTTGGAAGACAAGAAATTACTAAGTAATTAATTCTATATGAGCTTTCATCTAATTTCTCATATAATTCAACAGCATTTACTGCTCCATCATATGTTCCATATAATCCTATTTTCTCTGTATCTATTTTTTGATAGAAAACACTTTCTATGTCTTCTTCATTTAAAAACTTAATATGATCTATTACTTTTTTTAAGTCATCTCCACTATAATTTTCGCCATTATTACCTACACATATAATTCCATATGAAGCTAAATGTGCTAGTATAGGTTTTATTTCTTCACATTTAAACTTACTTGAGTTTGCAAATATAACAACTGGATATCTATCCTTATTTTCTTTTCCGATCATTTCATTAGGAAGATATATCTCATAATTTAAGCCATCAGAATCATAATTAAGATGAGTTATATCAGTTGTTTTAAATGGTTTAAATGAATTTTCATAGTAGCCTTCAACTGTAACAAAATTCATATATTCTGTTGATATTCCTGGATTATTAGATTTATATACAAATATTGTGCATATAATTGCTAGAATAATAAGTGCTAAGAATAGATACTCCATAAATTTATCAACTTTTTCTTGTTCCTCTTTTGATAGTTGTGGCTTTTCAACTTTAGATCTTTTTAATCCCATATTATTCTCCTATTTTTTAAAATATGAAAAATCATTATCTAAATTTACTTTTACATTAATTTTATTTTCATCTTCTAAACTATCTATCTCAAATCCATGTTCTTCTACATTATATTTAGATAAACTCTTCTCTTTTGAAAGAATGCTATATAAAGTATTCTTTTCTAATTCTTTATATATTCCTATACAATCTATCAAAGGAAAAACTACTAAGTCTTCTGCAGTTTTAATTTCATCTGCAGAATGTCTTATAATTGTAGTATTTAGATTAGAACTATCTAATTCAAATGGAACATCTAAAACAGTTCCACTACCATTAATATAAATAGTAATTTTATTTCCAACAGCTTGAGCATTTACTAAATATCCTTTTGTTTTTAAATCAGCTACATAAGAAGAATTATTATAAATGTTTGCTATTTTTTCTAATCTTGAATCTGTTGGATGAGCTTCTCCTACTTCAAGAGTATTATCTGTAGTTACCTTATTTTTTTCTCTTTCTCTTTTTGTTATTTCAGATTTTCTTTTTTCTACTATTAGCTGTGACTCTGTTTTCATATCTAATGCATTTGTATCTAATATGGCAACTTTAAATATAAAGCCACCTAATAGTAATACAATAATTATAATTACAATTATAAGAACTGGATTATTTTTTTCTTCTTCCATATTATCACCCTACTTTTTGTTTTTCATAACTATCTTGCCATTAACTTTATTTGTTGCTTCCAATATATTTTCAAGTGTTATTTTATCTCCACCTGAGAGTTCATTTATCATTGCAGCTTCATTTAATATAGTCTCTATTGTACTACATGATAAGTTGTTAAAAGCTTTTGCTAAAACATCTCTATCAATGTTATCCTCTAAAGACTTGTTCTTTGTATAAAGCTCTATTAACTCTTTTCTTGTTTCTAAATCCGGATTTGTAATCTCATATTTTAAATCAAATCTTCCTGGTCTAATTAAAGCTTCATCTAATGAGTCTGCTTTATTAGTAGCAGCTATAACTAGAATTCGATTTAATGGATCAAATCCATCAAGTTCATTTAAAAGAGTTATTATCATTCTGTTGTTTTCTTTATCTACACCAGTTCCAGCATAATATCTTTTTTCACCAATTCCATCAAATTCGTCTATAAAGATTATGCATGGACTATGTCTTTTTGCTTTCTTAAATAAAGCTCTTATCTTTCTTGCGCCCATAGACATCATTGCACTTTGAAAATCAGCACCTTTAGCTGATATAAAATTGCAATCTGCTTCATTTGCTAATGCTTTAGCGAAAAATGTTTTTCCATTTCCTGGAGGGCCTTCTAAAATTATTCCTTTTGCTGGTCTTAATCCTTTTTCGATATATGCTTTTGGATTTTTTAACACTTCAACATTTTTCATCATTTCAGTTTTAAGTTCATTCATACCAGCAATATCGTCAAATCTAACATTTGTCTTTTTAACAATCTTAAAGTCATCACTTGTAAAAGATTTAAACTTCTTTATTGCTAAAATTGCCATTGCAAAAAACAAAATGTAAAACATCATATCAAATGCAAATGATATGCTTTTATATGCATTACTATCTACTGTTTCTACACCAGAAAGAAGCAGATCTTTCTTTATTTCATTTACACCTGGTGAATCTGTATAAAAACTCTCACCACTATCTAAAGTGAAAATAATTGAACTATCAGAAAGCTCTGCTTTTACTACCTTTCCTTCTTCTAAATAACTATTAAATTCTTTATAATTTTTATATTCTAAATTTTTGTCATATGCAATTAATCCGAAAAAAATGCATATGAAAACTAAAGCTATAATAAAAATAATTATAGCTTTTTTATTTTTCTTTAACATCCCTAACCTCTATATTAGTTTTTTCTTCTTCCCATAATACTTAATATACGTAAGAAGATATTAATGAAATCTAAGTATAATTGCATTGCACAATAAACATATAGTTTATCTTGCTCACCATTTCCTTCTAATTGTTCACCCATAAATTTCATTTTATTCATATCATAAATTGTAAGTCCGCAGAATATTGCAAGTATTATCCAGTCTAAAATAATACTTATCATATCACTCTTTAAAAACATATTAATAATTGTAGCAATAATACCAACTATTAATCCAATTGAAAGAATTGTTCCCCAGTTTGTTAAATCTTTATCTGTAGAATGTCCATAATAAGCCAAGACTCCAAATAGTGCTGATGTAATTAAGAATGATTTACCAATTAGGGCCAAATCATAAACAACAAATATAACACTTAATGTAAGTCCATTTACTGCTGCATAAATATAATAAAGCATTGTAACCATGCTTGCTGACATTTTTCTAAATCCAAGTGAAAAAGCAATTACTAATGCTATTTCAGCAATTGCAAATACCAAGTAATATTGTGCAACATAATAGATTATTGATGTTCTGTAAGTTAGTATTGCTGCAACTGCTGTTACAAGTAGTCCCATAAACATTCTTGTAAATGTTTGTGACAATGTGTCGTTAAAATTTCTGATTGAATAGTTTTCTCTTTGTAAAACATATTCTTGTTCGTTTGGTTCCATAAGTTCCTCCTAAATATTTATTTATTATAATATATACCTTGATATAAATCATTATCTTGCATATATTTATTAAGCCCGTTTAAAATCCATTTTTTATGATTCATCCAAAGTGGTGCTACTAAATCTTCTTTTGGTGGATCTCCAGAAAATCTATGAATTACAATATCTTTTCTTAAATGTGTAATTATATAGAAAAGACTATCCATATATTCTTCATAAGAAATTGGATTATAGATTTTTTCATTATACATTTTTTCTAAAACAGTATTTTTTATTACATATGTTGAATGTATTTTAATGCCATTTATATCTAAATCATTTAAATAATCTATTGTTTCAGCAACATTTTCTTTTGTTTCATTTGGAAGGCCTATCATAATATGGACTACAACATCAATATCGTCTTTTCTTAAAAGAGTCACTGCTCTTTCAAAAACATCACGAGTGTAACCTCTGTTAATTAGTTTTCCTGTTTCATCACTAGCTGTCTGTAAGCCAAGTTCAACCCAAAGATAATACTTATCAGTATATGTTTTTAAGAGTTTTACTACTTCTTCATTTATTTCATCTGGTCTTGTTGCTATATCTATTCCAACAATTCTATCATCTATTAATGCTGCATCATATTTTTCTTTAAGCTTTTTCGGATCAGCATAAGTATTAGTAAAATTTTGGAAATAAACAATATATTTTCCTGCTCTTTTAGATCTTTCTGATTTTAGGTAATTTTTTACTTGCTTTTCTATATCCTCTTTTTTTAAGTGCTCACCAGAACCTCTTTCGCCGCAAAAAATGCAACCACCAGTTCCAACTTTTCCATCACGATTTGGACAAGTAAATCCTCCATCAATGCATATCTTTAAGGTTCTTTCTCCAAATTTTTCTTTTAAAAAATTATTTAAATAATTATATCTATATTCCATTTCACCTCAATAAACTATAAATTATTTTATCAAATAAACCTTAAAATAACAATAAAAAAGCTCACAAAAATGTGAGCTTTTTTTAGATTATTTTCCATGTTTTTCAAGCCATGCTTTTGCATACGAACAAGTAGCTTCTACATTATAACCTTCTTTTTTTATTTTATTTACAGCTTTTGATACAAGTTTGCTTCCAACACCTTCACCACGAAGCGCTTCATCTACAAAAGTATGAGTTATAACATATGTATCATCATTTTTCTTTTCAAAAATAATTTCAGCAACTCTTCTTCCATCTTGTTCTACAAAAATTCTATTTTTTTCTTCAATAAATTCCATATATCCTCCAAAAGATTTATAACCTACTTATAATATCTTTTTTATCAATACCTAATCCTTCAATTTCATGAATAAGCTTTTTGATTTCTTTTATTTTAAGCTCAACTTTTTCATCTATTACCTTTGTAATATCATCTGCAACAAAAGTTCCTTTGGTTGATATAGTAGATAAAGTTCCTTTAGCTTCTAATTCATCATAAGCTTTCTTTACTGTATTAGGATTTATTCCTAAAGAAGATGCAAGTTCTCTAACTGATGGTAATTGATCTTTAGGATTTAAAATACCAAGTGCTATATATCTTTCAATTTCTTCTTCGATTTGCATATATATTGGTGTTCTACTCTGAAGATCTAAATTAATTGTCATTTTGCATACCTCCTTTACTTTTTATAATAGTATTCTTCTTCATTGTCTTCTTCATCTTCGAAAACAATATAATTATGATCACTTAAAACGATTTTTCCTGCTTCATCATATACAGGTTTTAACTCGTTAATATCTACAACAATATTAAAACGATTTTCGATAATTTTATTAATCGCTTCTATATTATTTGTATAGTAAGTACCTCTTCCATAATCGCCTACAGAGAATACTAATGTATAGTACTTTTGATTTATATCAAACTCTTCTTCATTATTTGAAACAAAGTTCAATAAATCTTCTCCAAGCATACTATTTTGGGCATATCTTATTTCTTGATATTTTGCAGCAATAAGTGCTTGATCATAATCTTTCATATCTCTTGCAATACTTCTTGAAAGTTGTGCAACACTTACATTTATATATTCATAACCTTTTGCTTGTTCGCGTATTAAAGTCTTCATTGTTTGACTATTTATATAATCAACAATTTTCTCACTAAGTTCATTATTCTTTCCAATAAAGACTGTATATCTCTTTATCTCATTATTTTTATATTTGTATATATATCCAACACTATTTGTATTTTCGTCATCTGACATTTGTCTATTATAATCATAGAATTCTTTTAATGTATTTGGAATAGTATTGTTATAATTATCTAATACTTCTTGTTTTATCTCCTTGTTTGCCTTTTGGTTATCAAATACAACCTCTGTTGAATCATTATTTTCAAGAAGCATATCATTTCTCATAGCTTCATAGAATCCTGAGTCTTTAGATAGTTTATTTATAGTTTCTTCAAGTGCTACACCTCTAACATAAACATTATCTAGTGCTGTTCTTCCATCTTTAAAATTTAACTTAACAGCAATTTGTTGTTGAGTTCCATAGTAGAATTCATCTGAATATGAAGAATAATTATCATAGTAATCACCATTAATTAATGTTACCATATGGTTAATTATATCTTTATCGGTAATTTCATATTTTAATTGATTTGAATCTAATACTTCATTATATCTTAAATAATTATCATATCCGTCATGATTTGTTAAAACTATATTAATTGATGCAATATCAGATTTATGATATGTATATGTTTCTCTCTCTTCAGCAATCTTAGTATATATTCCAAATGTTCCAAGATAAATTGCAACAATTATAATAAATGAAACTATTTGAAGCTTAATACTAATTTTTCTTTTTGTAATTATGTCATAAACAATGCTATATACTAAAAGAGCTGTAAAGAAAACTGCAGATCCAATTATATTTTCTTTAAGTACTACTTCATAAAATGCGAAAAATGGTAAAAGTGTTAATGCTTTTACAAAAACATGTGCCTTTTCATTTGTAATACCTTCTTCTGCATGCTCCATCTTTTTCTTAAAGAAAAAGTATCCTGCTAAAATAGCATATAAAATTGAAAGACCAACCATTATAATATTACTTACTGAATAATTATAATATCCTTCATCATTTAGCATCATTTTAATGAAATAATATGGTGCTGTAGCTACTATTTTATCGTTTAATTCATCTATTCCAACAATATTTGTTTCTGAAGCTAAACTCTTTATTGAATAAAGTCCAACATTTTCAACTCTTATTATATAAAATGTATCAAGTAAAAATGGAACAAAAAATGTTATTAATAATGTAATTACAACTTGTACAAAAATATTTCCTGAAAGTGAAATTGCAAGCACACAAGTTGTATAAACAAAAATATAATATAATGTATATCTAAGGAAATTTGATAAAATAAGTTTAGGAACAATAAACATACTTCCTAAAAATGGCATTAATATTAATGTTGAAATTGCAATTAAGGCTTGCATAATAACAATTAAAACTATACCACCAATTAAATTAGTAAAGTAAACTGTTTTTCTATTAATTGGCATACTACCAATAAAGTCTACACTTTTCTTATTAAATACATAATTATATAGGCATATTGCAATTACTTCTGGAATAACATACATTCCTAAAAAATTAACTACGTTAATTGGAGTTGTACTACTTATAAAATTTATATTATGTGTACTATTATTAATTAAAAGTAGAATTAATGCATTTATTATTGGCATAACTACTACACAAAGAAGTATAAGTGCTCTTGATTTTTTTATGTTTTGTTTAAAATAATTCATATTAAAGAGTGCTGTTAAATTCATATCCCAACACCTCCATTTCATAAATAAAGATTTCTTCTAAAGTTAATGTTAAGAAATCAAGAATGATTGGATTCTTTTTCTCAATTACATCTTTAATTTCTTCTTCTTTTCCTTTTACAATAATAGTTGCTACACTACCGTTTTTTGTAAAATTTAAAATCTCTAATTCTTTGAAATCTTCTTTATCAAATTTTTCTTTAAAAGCAACTTGTACTTTAAATATATTTGTTTTTAAGGTATTAACATCACTTTCAAATAAAATTTTTCCTTTAAATAAAAGACCTAAGCAATCACAAATATCTTCAAGCTCTCTTAAGTTATGGCTTGTCATTAATATTGTTGCTTTTTTCTCACTAATTCTTTCTGCAAAAAGCTTTTTCATTAAATTTCTTACCACTGGATCTAATCCATCAAATGTTTCGTCTAAGAAAATATACTTTGCATTTGTTGAAAGTGCACAAGAAATTGCAAGCTGCTTTTTCATTCCTTTTGAAAAAGTATTCACCTTTCTTTTTAAGTCTAATTTTAAAGTTTCCATTAATTTTTTGAAATACTCCATATCAAACTTATGATATAAAGCTTGGTAATATTTTGCCGTGTCTAAAACTGTGTAAGATGGATAAAAGAATAAATCATCTGGTACAAATACGAAATCTTGTTGTAACTCTTGATTATCTTTAACATTTACTCCATCTACTAATACTTCTCCAGTATCTTGGTTATAAATGTCATTAATAATTCTAAGTAATGTTGATTTACCAGCGCCATTTGCACCAATTAAACCATAAATTGCTTCATCTTTGATAGTAAAGTTTAAATCTTCTAGAACTTTTGTCGTATCAAATGATTTAGTCAAATTCTTAACTTCGATCATACAATCCCTCCCCTTTTTTATTATTGTATTATCTGTACTAGTACAATTATATAATTAAAAAAATAAATGTCAATACTTTTCATAAAAAAACACATTAGCTTTGCTAATGTGTTTAATATCAACATCTATCTACCATCGTCATCTGGGGATTCTGGGGATTCTGGCCTTTTTAGACCTTCTCCCTGCTGATTTTCTGGAGCTGTATTTAAATCATGAAGTTCTTCTTCTATAGCTTTTTCATATAATGAACCCATATAAGAGGCTATCTTTTTAAGCTCAGGATTTGCTTTTCTTGGACCAGCTTTAACAGTAATTATATTTCCTCTTCCGCCATTTTTCTTATGATGCTCTTCTACCATTTCAACAAGTTCTTGGTTTTGATCAATTACTACTGCGTTTGCTCCATCATCTAGAGCAACTTTAAACATTGAAAGGTCATTTTTTCCGTCACCTACACAGAAGTATGTTAATCCTGGTTTTAATATTCCTACTAAAGCTTTTACCGCATTACCTTTATTTATATCTCTTTGTGAGATATCTAATCTAATATTTCCTTGTTCTTTTGTTGGGAATGAAGTTTTTCCTTCATCACTCCAATATCCAATTTTCTCTGAATACTTTGTCATTTTATCCATTAACTCTTTGCTTCCTGCAAGAGTAATTTTCGTTAACTCTTCTCTACCTGATAATCTTTCTACTATTTGTTCTTTTGGTATAAATGTAACTATATCTTTATCTTTGTAATAAGCTCTTACTTCAGGAGTATCTGCTGCATATATTCTTTCACCATCTGTTGCACGAATTAATCCTAAATCTCCACCTTGAGCTACAAATTCTTCTAGTACTCCTTTTACTTTTTCTTGTTCTAAAGTCTTTTTTAAAATAGTCTTTCCATCATGAACTATAATAGCTCCATTGTCCGCAATAATATAAGGTGTTACTTGAATACCATGTTTACGATACTCATCAATAACATCTGCTGGAGTTCTACCTGTGGTTATAACTACTTCTCCTTTAGTAGTTTTTATTAAACTAAAAATAGTATTAAGGTCAGGATCTGTTAAGTCTGTTGTTCCATCTTTATCAAGGCATACTAAATAAAGAGGTCTATCTTCTAGTTTTTTCTTTGCATGAAGGTCCTTAACAATTCCTACATCTCTAGCAAAACTTTTTTCTTCGTACATGCGCAATACTTCCTATCTTATACTTCTATATCCATTATAACATCTTTTTTCTTATTTGTACTGCATTTTATAAAATATTTTCAATTTTTTTATAAATAAATTCGGCTTGTTTTGCTGAAATGTCATCATTAAAGTGGATGTAATCCCTATAAAGATTACCTGAATCACATGATTTAGTATAATCATAAAGATCGATTACGGAGACGTTATTTTCATCCATAACTTTATCTGCTATTCTGTTATATTCTTTAACATCCCAATCATATCTATATGATCTTAATGTACTTTGATTGTGAAGATCATTATCTATAGGTGTTGAATTAATCCAATATATATTATTTGCAATTTCATGACCTATTTCCAAAATCTTTTTCAAATTTTCTTCATACTTATCTTTATCAACTTGCTTCTTTAAATTATTATGATTTCTCTTAATGTCATTAAGTCCGCAATTAATAAGTAAGATATCATATTTCTTTCCTTCTTCATCAATCTTGTTTAAGTATTCTAATACTTGTGTGCTATCTACCCCGGTGGCTGAAAATATATCACTAGAATATGCTGCTTTTTCAAGAAGTAAATCCTTCATAAACTTATGATAGTCTAAAGAAATACTATCTCCAATAACAAATACACTTTTCATTTCCATCACTCCAATTCTTTGGTATCTAGCAATTATATTAAATACATAAATTATGAAACTAATATAACCATATTGTGAATTTTTGATATAAAAAAAGTGCAGATATTTCTGCACTTAATGTTGACTTACCCATACTATTGATATGTAATACTTATTTGCATGAGTTCTAACAAATGCTTCATGTTTATCTCCATTTGCGTATGTAAACATAGAACCTAACTGATCATATAATGTATATCCTCTATCATTCATATATTTTTCTAAATAATTTCCTTCTGGCTTTAAAAACATCACTCGATGTGGCCACTTTTGGACGATTACATATTCTTTATCAGTAAAAAAAATTTCTAGCATTCCTATGCAAGATGCAAATGGATTAAGTACTGCAAATTTATATATAGAAAATGCTGTAGCACTAAGTAATATTATTAATATTAAAATAACAATTAAAATTTTAATTTTTTTCATATTTTAACCTTCTTTATTTAACTTCCATAATACAAAACTGATTAAATAAGTAATAACTACTATTATTGGTACTACTATAAAACCACTTTTAAGTCCTAAAACGAAAAAACCATACCAATCATATCCTTTGTCTATCACTCCATTTGTTACATGTGTTAGTGTTTCATATACATAGTAAACTGCATAAATAAGCATTGGAATGATTCCGATAAAGGTTTGTTTTAATGTAATTTCATTACTTTTTTCAAATTTTAAAAATATAACTATACTTAATAATGGATTTACTAAATGCAAAAAGAAATTACTATAATAATATAATGAAACAAGACCATATTTGGGCGCCATTGTTGGTGTTAAGAAAAAGATTGTAACAAGCATTGTAAGTGTTACTCCAACTGTTCCAATAAGCTTTAAAACATAAGTTGAATTTGATATTTTTTCTTTTTTACCATTAAGTACTTTTTTATAATCTATTACTGCTATTAAAGCAATTATTCCCATTAAAATATTAGAATCTATTGTAAAATATCTTAAAGTTCCAAGTCTAGAGCTAACTAATACTCCTGTATGAAATCCACTCATCATCCATCCGACTGCAAAAACCTCAAGTAAAAAAAGTATAATGTTTAAAATATATATTTTCTTT
>JAEEGL016817061.1_pt1 | contig 12290 bp, 9 predicted proteins | sample 9134231 | NCBI WGS metagenome assembly JAEEGL01 (sample SAMN16246548, study PRJNA631951) | gut metagenome | biome: gut microbiome; feature: rumen; material: fiber-attached | host: Bos | place: Iran: Karaj | collected 2018-10 | reverse complement strand
GTAACCGAAACAGCTTGCCACTGGCCGTATCGACAAGATGCCCGTAAGTTACAGCATGGATGGCCCCGCTTGAAGTCTGTTTGAATGTGTCAATATCACCCAACTCAGCGCCTACTACATATGCATCGATTGTTGCAGAGCTATGCAGAACGCTCGAATTGCGGATCTGACGCACATAATGCTCGACCTGAGATACTTCATCGTCGGTAATCTCAAATCCACCGCGTTTTACTTCGACGATCAGTATTTGGTCAGGCTTCATGATCTCGCCGGCAGACGGATCAATTCTTTCTGTACAAACAGCTTTGAATGAATATTTCTTAAGGCAAATAATATCTGGCCTTTTCTTTGGATTATTGATAACCGACAGATCATAATCTTCGTCTTTAAACAGTTTTTTCACCACACTTGAGAGCGTGGAATTCGACATGAACATCGGTGAATCATACTGCGCGCCAAATAACCAGCGAGAATTCAGCACTAGCGGATGCAAGGTATGTAGTTCCTCCGTATTCTTATCTTCATAAATACGGTGGATTGCTTCAATAATGACAATACGCCTGTCTATCTCTCCGATGACAGCAGCGATGTCATCTACATCCCAATTATCAAGGATCTCCGCCAGCTTATCAATTTGGTCTGGGGACATCTGGCTGAGCTGGCTGAGAAGCTGTTCGCCTTTCTTGGCTCGTTCTATTGAGATCATAGCCTCCACAGCGCTGTGAAGATAATCAGGAGCTACAATCGGATTTTCTTCCGTAACGCGCTCAAGAAAAGCTGAAACATTACGCTGACCGGAAATATTAAGCGTTTCCAGTTCGTCTCGCGCACTATTAATCACATCACGACGCACATCGCTAATTTGATCGCGCATGACGCTTTTTATGAAGCGGTCAACCTCATATTTCACACCCTGAAAGTGGCTGGCCATATTCGGAGAATCAATGAAACCGCTCCAATCCGGGAGAACTTCATCTATCAGATCGTCGGTTTTAATGATGATGGTGTACCGTTTTGCTGCTCTCAGGCGGCCATCAAGGAAAGTGACATTTTTGTACGACCATGATGGCTGTCCCACCAGTCTACCCGAAACCCAAAAGGCAACTCCATGCTGCTGAGATTTAGCAGCCGTCTTTTCAGAATCAATAACCGTCATAGTCATTGATGCCTTCGCTGGTGTCACAAACTGTGTCGTATACACGACACCTTTATGCTGTGAAAGATCAATGCTCCGCCCGTTTATTTTGACAATGAATTTCGGGTCATACATAAACCTTGCAGACAGAATATCTGTCATTGACAGAGCATCCGGAAGGTGTCTATCTACAAAAGCATATATTTTTGTTCCGTGCCCGGTCTTTTTCCCGGTTGTATGTTTAACAATTTTGAAAGGAGCGTCGCCCTGGGATATGTCGATGTAATACGTATTGCAAACCCCGTCGCGCCAAGTCTCAACAGTATAGCTGTTAGAAAAGCAAAGCATCCCATGCCGGCCGATGCCATTTCTCCCATATGCTATACGTTTTGTGCCCTCAACGCCGTCAGGAAATACGACTTCCTTTCCCTGCCGCTTTTGGCGGTCATAGCTGAGTGTCATCCATCTGCTACGGAACTCCTCATCGGTCATTCCCGTACCATCGTCCTCAACAGAGATGATCTCATGCTCTTCTTCAGGGATTGTAATATCCACATGGTGAGCGCCGGCATCCCACGCATTTGCGATAAACTCAGTCAGCGCAATATCATTATTCGAGGTAATAGAGCGATTGTTTCGGAAAATATAGTTTTCCTCAAAGGAAATAGCACTCTTTTCCATGTCTTTTCTTCCTTTCAGGCACAGTCGCTTTTGCCCGTTCCGAATATTGATATTATATAACAATTGGCCGATCATTACAAGAATTCTATTCATATTCGCCCGTTATTCGAAGCGTTGCACCACATTTACACCACACCGCAGCCGGATCTCCAGCCGACCGTCGTATACGAAAATCTGATCCACCATCTCGCGCATGATGCAGGCCTCCTCGGCATTGTACGCCTCACCGCTGGCCATGTGCTTCTGGAAGCTGTCGAGCCAGTGCAGGGCTTCTGCGCGCCGGGTAGCGTCTGCCTTGAGCTGCTTCTGTTGTGCCTGCAGATCGGCCATACGCTGGCTGTAGAGCGTAACCTTATTCTCATACTCATCATCCGGTACCATGTCATTCTGGCGTGCTCTGTGAAGCGCCAAAGCCTCTTCCTGCAGCCGGACGATCTGATCCTCGATCTGCTTCAATTCGGCGCCATTATCACCGCTGAGGATCTGATGGCCGGCATCTCGGACCGCCATGAGCGCATCCTCTTGGATGCCTTCCAGGGCTGCCCGGTAGGTCCGGACGAGGACATCTTCGTTGAGATGATGGGAATCGCATGCCTCCCGGCCATGCTGGATTCTGTTTGTGCAGGCCCAGGCCGCCACCAGCTCACCGCCGGAGGAGCGGACGTGCCGGCGAAGCTTATGCCCACACCAGCCACATACCAGGAGCCCGCTGAATGGATATTTGCTCGCGTAATGGCTCCTGCCGGCAGCCGAGTCCTTTTCTTCCTCCCTGCGCTTCATTTCCGCCTGGGCCATATCAAAGACGGCCTGGGACACGATTGCCGGATGTGTGTTCTCTGCATAATAGAGCGGGGCCTGCCCGGTGTTTTTCAGCCGGTGCTTTGAGAGCACATCTGGCTTATATGTTTTTCCCAGGATAGCATTGCCGGTATACTTCTCATTTCGGATGATCCCGAGGATCCCGTTAGCGCGCCAGTTGCTGCAGCCGCGTTTGGTTTTGATCCCGTCCCGCTCCAGGCCACGGCAGATCTGGGGGAGCGACATGCCGGAGATGTATTCTCGGAAAACGCGCTGTACAACTGCAGCCTCCGTTTCGTCGATCTCATAGTTGCCGTCAGCGTTTTTCTTGTATCCGAGCATAGTGCCGGTGCTGAGGATCACCTCTCCGTTCTGGAATTTCTTCTGATACGTCCACTTGATGTTCGTGCTCATGGTCCTGGATTCCTGCTCGGCTATGGCTGCAAGGATCGTCAGAAGGACCTCGCCGCCGGGTGTCAGCGTATCTATATGCTCATTTTCAAAGCACACGCCGATCCCGAGCTCTTTCAGCTCCCGAATATAACTCAGCGTGTCAACCGTATTGCGCGCGAAGCGGCTGATGGATTTAGCCAGGATCTTATCCAGCTTCCCGGCGCGGCAGTCCTCGATCATACGCATGAATTCAGGGCGCTTTTCTGCCCGGGTGCCGCTGATCCCTGGATCGGCATAAATCCCACCGAATTCCCAGGCGTCGTTTGCTTTGATCAGAGCAGTATAATGTTCCACCTGCCGCTCATAGCTGTTTTCCTGCTGCTCTTTCTCTGTAGACACGCGCGCATATGCGGCCACTACCAGCTTTTTGGGCTCCACCTGGATCTGTAGCGGCGAGAGGAGATCCGGCGAAAAGACCCGCCGCACGACTCTCCTGGATACCACCTGTTCCATCTTCACGCCTCCTTTTTGTTCCAGCCCTTCGAATTGCCGGGCTTCCCGTTTGTATATGATCGTGAAATCTCAACCCCGTTATAGAAGACGAAGGTCACCGTACCCTTGAGCACAATGACCTTCGTTATGAATTCTTTCAGTTTTTCCTCAGATAACTCGGTGATCGGGGAATAGTCCAAATCCCGGTTTTGATCTCTTTTCAGCTTTTGGAGTTGGGATCGGCATGCATTCAGTTTTTCCTTGATCTGCTGCCTCTCCGCACCGTATGCCTCTTTCGGAAGCAGCCCGCGCAGCGCCAGCCAGGAGAGTTCATCGTCTGCCCGCTCCAGCTTATGGATCTCGCCGGCTATCTCTGCCGCAGCATTGCTTAACGGCCGTTCCCTTACAAATTCATTGTATGCCTCGACGAACTTCTCTTTCAGGATCTCGTCTTTGATCCGGGTATTCCGGCAAGCCGCCGCTCCTCTATGAAGATTCGTATAGCAACCCCAAATATCTGACTGCCATCTCAGGCCGCTCCCGTTTACCTTGTGGATGTATCTGGAATGGCAGAGCCCGCATTCGACCAAACCGGAGAACGGATGCTCGGCGCGCTTCTGGCCGGTGATCTTCCCGTTTTTCCGCTGCTGGCGTAGCTCCTGCGCGGCTTGGAAATCTTCTTTGCTGACGATTCCCGGGTGCGTATCCTCGATGTAGTATCGCGGCGCATATTGACCATCCGTGTTCATGAGCTTTACGCCGCGCCTTTTTACGCTTTTCATAGACAGCGTATCTCCCATGTATTTCTCGTTCTCCAGCGCGCGTAGGACCGTCTGATGCGACCAGGGCTTTCCTGCAGATGTTCGCAGGCCATCCTTATTCAGGGCGCGGGCGATGGTATCGCTACCATGGCCGGCAAGGTACATATTGAAGATCCTGCGGATGATCTCGGCTTCTTCCGGCACGATCTCCAGCGTGTTGTCCGGCAGCATTCGATAGCCGCACATCCCATGCCCGATGGAGATCCAGCCGTTCTCGTACCGATGCCGTATGGACCATTGCTGCCGCTCGGAATCCACCTGCAGCTCGTTCTCGGCTATACTTGCCGCGATTGTCAGGTACAGCTCGCTGGCCGGCTGGAACGTGCTGATATTCTCTTTCTCGAATACCACCTCAACGCCGAGATCCCGCAGCTCGCGCACAGCATCCAGAAGATCCACAGTGTTGCGGGCGAAGCGGGAGACGGATTTCGTATAGATCACATCCAGCTTCCCGTCACGAGCGTTCTGCATCATCGCCTGGAACTGATCTCGCTTTTTGATACTGTTTCCGCTTATTCCGCGGTCGGCATAGATCCCGACAAGCTCACGATCTGGATCGTTTGTGAATTTGCCTCGCCAGTATTGTTCCTGAAACTCATAACTATGGATCTGAGCATCGCTGGCCGTGGACACGCGAACATACGCGGCTACTCGTTTCTTTCCCATCAGTTTACCTCCTTCCCATTTGGTAACCGGAAAGGTATCAGAATAGAAGGGGAAAGTCCAGAGAAATCTCCAGGCTTTCCCCAGGTTGATTATCCTGCGATCTGCAGTGTTTTAACTGCATCCGGCCGGATCAGTTTTCCGTCAAAGCGCTCATAGCCGACAATTCCGATCATGCCGTCCAAAATGTACTTTTCTTTCAGAAGACGGACCGACAGCGATTCCCTCTGCAGCATCCAGTAGTACGACAGATCACCAAAGGCGATCGGCTTAGCGCCTGCCTCTGCATCCGGCATATACATGCTATACTCGACCGGTTTTCCGAGGATCGTACCGGTCGCCTGATCCCACAGGAATGCACCATTGTCATCCTTCAGGGTCCGAAGAGCCAGGGCGGTCTTGTCATTTACGATCCACGTGCCTTTGCGCCTATATTCCGGCTTCACGGAAAAGTACAGCTTGATCACATCATCATATGTGAGCTCGCTGGCCGTCAGGCCTACCTCGGCGCTGGTGAGAAGCCCGGTCGGCTGATCTACGCCCGTTCCGGTCAGGAGAAGACGCTCCTCCGCGCGGCCGAATCGTCGGCAGAAGTTTTTTCTCAAATACGCCTGCAGGTCGAAGTTGTTATCCGCGATGAATTCTCTGCGAAGCTTGGCAAGGGACGCCAGCTTGTACGCGTCGAATTCAACCGAATCAAACGTGTCCGCCTGCTCATCATAGGCCATCCGCTCATCACAAAGGACGGCTTCAGCCGTAGATTCGACCGTCTGGATCTTCATGTCTCCCGGAGACGTGTCGATCACCGTTGCCCGCCGGCGGAACAGGTTTTCCTCTGCCAACGCACCAGTGTAATCTCCTCTGAACCCCTGCGGAAAAGCGTAGGAATCGCTATCTTCCCGATAGGCCTCTTCCAGATCACGGTTCGTGTGGACCGTAGCCGTGTTCCGGATGTACTGCTCGAATGCTTTGTTGTAATACATGGTAGTTGCGTTCATGATTTTTACTCCTTTTCTTGAATAATCTTGAAAAAACGCCAATATTCCTTCTTGATTTCCCGAAATCAAGCGTGGAGCCCTGCGCCGTTATCCGCGCCGAGCTCCACAGAGATCAAGATCCCCCTTGCCCCTTCGAGACAAAGGAATAATGGTGGTTTTCACAATAGTTGAGTACTTCTCCGTATGTATGGAAGAAGAGCTGGAACCTGCCTTTCCTCAGGCTCCACATAACAGGGGAAACGGTTTTGCTGCGAAGCATGATGACGGGCGTACCGTCGTCTGCTACCAGCACATACTTTCCCTCATAGCTGCGCGTACTGAAATCTGATGCTTTCAGCCGCGACACCGGAATACGGTTTTCTCTGGTCATCCTTTTCATGATGCGACCTCCTTTTTGATGCTTTTTTCCTGGTCCTTTGCGGATGCGCCATGCCTAAGTACGGAGGAAAGGACCATGCTGGAGCAATTTTTCTATTCTTTTCTATATTTCTTTTCGCGTATGATTTTATAAGAAAAACCTCCATAAACCTCCATCCTCCGGCCGAGACCAGCCGCGCGTCACCACCTACGAACAGCAATGGTCTGGATAGCCTGGATCATCCGCTCTTTTTCCTTTGTCGGCAGTTCCCGGCGCAGCTTGCGAGACAGAGTCTCTGGTGAGATCCCGAGCTGCTCCGCAAGCTCCCACATCCGTACGCCATGCTCAATGGCGCATACGCGAACATCGCTATTTTTCATCTTCCACCTCCTTTCCTACGTCAGCAGCCACATGATATTGACGTGAAGCAACAAAAAAAGAGGAGTGCCGCTCGGTTTCCCGAACGGCATTCCTCTGAATCTATATTCTATTGCTTCCCGTATTGTAATGATATCACACCGGGATACTCTCATTCAATGCATTTTACTATCATCTTTTCCCGGCAGTGTAATAATATCAGCCCTGATAGGTATCATTCAATGTCTTTTGGTATCCTCTTTCTCTCCAGCATAACTATATCATATCGACCGGGGTGCCACAAGGTGCCAAAGGGTGCCAAGAGGTGCCAAAGGGTGCCAACAGCCGCCAAAGCCCGCCAACAACCGCCAATTTTTCGATCCGAAAAGCAATCATGTAATCGTTGGCTCCCATGATAAGGATATCATACATGATTTACTGTCACAAACTATCATCGACTATCATTGACTGTCATTTTGGCAGAAGAGGGAAACGTACAGTTTCTCCTCGATCGTGCATGAATGGTTTTTCTTCATTATAAGGATATCATGCCGGCCGGGGCGACACAACACGACAAAGGGTGACATAGGGTGACAAAGGGCGACATTTTTCTCCAGCCGTTTTGCGCGCGTGAGCTGTTAGCCATTGTGAGGCGATTTCTGGTATTTTTTCTATATTTCTTCTCACATGCGATTTTATAGAAAAAAGCCTCACAGACATCACAGCTCACAACAGCCGGCCGCGTGGCCTTCTGTCATTGTAAGGATATCACACTTCTTGACTAACATTAACTGCCTTTTACTGTCATTTACTGCCGTGTTTTCTGCTCTTGCCAGTATAACAATACCACAGATTGGAGCTCTCTTTTACTTTCTTTTACTTGCTTTTACTGTCTTCTTCTATCCTCTTGCCAGCATATGCTGCCATGATTTCTGCTCTTGCCAGTATAACAATATCACAGATTGAAGCTCTCTTTTACTCCGTTTTACTCTCTTTTACTCCCATTTTTCAGAAAAGAGCTTTTTCTGACTCCGCTATTGTAACTATATCATATGCCGAGGGTCTCATTTAGTCTCATTTAGTCTCATCTTGCTGAACTCAAATAAAAGTGCCTGCCTCGTGGCCTCCCGCCATTATAAGGATATCACACTTCTTGACTGTCATTTACTGTCATTTGCTGCCATCTTTCGAATGAAAGCAGCTTTTCTTTTGCCGCCATCATAACTATATCATATACCGAGGGTCCCATTTAGTCCCATTTAGTGCCATTATGCCTCTTTTCACTATTACAGTTTTTGATATCATGTTTTAGTGATTTTTTCTCTATCTTCGGAAAATCAGTTGAAATAGCTTTCTTGTCATGATATACTTTTCTTGGAGAAAGAAGGGGATATTACAATGCCGGTAAGCTATGCAAAACTTTGGAAACTGCTTGTTGATAAGAGAATGTCAAAAACTGATCTGAAAGAATCATCCGGTATTAGCACTAATGTCCTTGCTAAACTTGGCAAGGACGAGCTTGTCTCTATGGATAGCATGGAAAAGATATGTCATGCTCTTTCCTGCGATATCGGGGATGTTATGGAAGTTCTTATGCCTCCAGCAGAGGAACCTCAAATGGATCCCGTAGATCAGATAATGGTCTTTGATAAGCATTACCATAAAATTACCGAGGTTGATTGGAGCTTCATAAACAGCAAACAGGATTCTATCTCTCTTCTCCATCCCTATCCAGCAAGATTCATTGATGCATTACCCAGGCAGCTTATTTCGATTATTGGCTGTCCAGCCGACACGACTATACTTGATCCGTTCTGCGGAAGTGGGACTACACTGATAGAAGCTCAGCGAGCTGGTATACAGTCTGTCGGAGTTGACCTTAACCCTATTGCATGTCTGATAAGCAGAGTAAAAACAACCCCTCTTGATGATAATTTTCTTAATGTAGCAAAATGCGTACACAATTCTGCATATGAATTGTTCACCAATGATTATGTAACAATCCCGGGAATCCCTAATTTGGACCATTGGTTTAAAGAAAGCGTGCAAAAAGCACTCTCTGCATTGATGCAGATTATCTCATCCGAAAAATCAGAAACGAACAAAGATGCTTTATCTTTTGCTCTTTCTTCAATTATTGTCAGGGTTTCTAACCAGGAGAGCGATACACGGTATGCCGCAATAGAGAAGAAGATAGCGGGCGAAGATGTGTTTTCTTCGTTCCTATCCGCATGTAAAAAACTGGCGTTTGCAAAGCAAGAGACATCGTTTTCAGTACCTACTATGGTAATCGAAAATGACATCTTAACCCTCGATGCCAGTAGAATAAAACAGCCCGTCGGCCTTGTGATTACGTCTCCACCATATCCCAATGCCTACGAATACTGGTTATATCACAAATACCGTATGTGGTGGCTTGGGTATGATCCTATATCTGTCAGGAGTTTTGAAATCGGGGCAAGACCTCACTATCAAAAGAAGAACGGTCAGACAGAAATAGACTTTGCTGATCAGATGGAAGGTGTGTTTAATCTTTTTGATTCCTGTGTCATTCATGGAGGACATGTATGTATTGTCATTGGACGCTCAATTATTCGAGGAAGAGAAATTGACAATGCTGCATTGATTACAAGGATCGCGGTCAAACACAATTATTCTCTTGTGGCAAAAATCCCACGAGATATTGCATCGACGAGGAAGTCATTTAATCTTTCATATGGAAAAATTACAACCGAGCACATTTTGGTGTTTCGAAGAGGTTAATTATGGATGCCGTTTTGAAGAAATTTGAATATAAGTATTTGCCGTATGAAAATGATCTACTTGAAAGAGAAATCCACGCGCTTTTTCCTGACTGCTCACTTGCCGCTGATGGGAACAGCATTACTCTTCACGGAGTAGTTGATACAGACCTTTCAAATCTGAAGCGGCTTACGTATATTGCTTCTTTTATTGTTTCCGGAGAGGAATACTACACAGATCAGTACACCTTTGAACATAGTGCAAGTACAAACGGTAAACGGCAAAACACCCGGTATGCAACCCATGGCCTACATGAGTATAAAGGGAAGTACAATCCTCAGATTGTACGAACGATAATAAACCTTTTCGGATTAGAGCCGGGAGACAAAGTGTTAGATCCATTTTGTGGGAGCGGAACAACACAAGTCGAATGTGCTCTTTCCGGTATCAATTCAGTAGGAACGGATATAAACCCTTTAGCGGTTGAGATATCTAATCTCAAGACAGCGGCTTTATCTCTAAACTGCGCTGCTGCAAAACAGCATTTATCCGAACTATATGGGCTCCTATGCAGTACTTCTGCCGTAACTACCATAAGCGGCAATCCCGCTCGGCACGAATACCTACTTCATTGGATCCCAGAAGAGACGCTCTATAAATTGGAAACAGTGCGGGATTATTCGCAGAGAATTAGTCCAACAGTAGGGACGCTATTCATTCTGGCTGCGAGTAATCTGATCCGTGAGTATTCTCTTCAAGAGCCACTTGACCTTCGAATCCGGAGGAGAACTTCTCCCATGCCGGAAAAACCGTTTCAAGACGCATGGAAAGATCAGGTTTCACAACAAATCAAATGCATAGATTTGTTCCAAAGCACCCTCCATGGTAGTCTTGCGAGCGGGCAAGCGCTAAACGCAGATATTCGCACAATTGGGGAAATGCCGGACAGATTTGATGCTGCCATTACGAGCCCTCCATATGCAACTGCTTTGCCCTATATTGATACGCAGAGAATCAGCCTGGTATGGCTTGGGCTTTGTGATCCGACAGAGATCATGACGCTTGAAACATCCTTAATCGGAAGTAGGGAGTTTTACCATATCGACAAGGAACAGTTGCGCAGCGAGATGCTTCAGAATGCTTCGCACCTTCCCTCTGAAGTATATAGTCTGATTCTCGACTTGTACAATTCTTTGACTCCAGATGATGGATTTAGAAAGCGCGCCGTTCCGCTTCTTCTTTATCGGTATTTTTCAGATATGAAACAAATGTTTGGAAGCGTTCGTAATCTGCTTAAACCCAATGCAAAATATGCCTTGGTGGTTGGAAATAACAAAACCACAATCGGCGGGAGAACAACTGTGATTGACACGCCTCAGCTTCTGTCGATTATTGCTGCTAATCATGGTTGGATCGTGGATGAGATTATTCCGTTACAAACATATCAGAGATATGGATTAAACATGAAAAATGCCATCAACCACGAGACTCTCTTAATTATACGTAAGGACGCGGATTAACCGCGTCCTTACTCATTTAGTATTGAAAACAAATCAGTATTACCAATATAACCAAAACGTTTGCCCTGACCGCCAATATACTGCGTTGCATATGAAAGCAGGCGTTCATAATTGGGGTCTGTTTTGGAAATGATCCTTATTTCATAATCATATTCGCTTCGACGGGTAATAACCGCCAAATCTCGTTCATCAGCAACTTTAGTACCACGATACGCAGCCGTTCCGAGTCGGAAATCCAAATTATTATCTGCTTCAAAAGTAACCCGGTCTTGCTTAATAATCCCAAGATCAATATAGTTCATGTTGATCAGGCAGGAGTAAGTATTCTTTACACCCCGCCTATTCTTTTCTGTTAAAGCAGGGAAAAAGTCAAATGAAGCTTTGCTGAGCCAGAAATACTGTGTGCCCTTATATGCACTCGTCCCTGGTTCTGCTTGGATTCTTGCTGTATCTGAATGACTAAGCAATACAACCATTGACACCAATTGCGTGTCATCAAGTTTTACTGTGTCATGTACCTCGTCATACAGCAGTGTCCATCCAGGATTGCGTTTGTCGTTGATATCTGTTTGTTCGAGTTTATAAATGTCCCATCCCTGATGGAATATATTGTCCAGCAGGTCCTTCCAAGAGAATCCCATAGCAGCTACGTTTGCCTGGTCGATTCGAACAGCCGCCTCTGCATTTTGAGACATTCCAGGACCAGTAAAATTGCCGGAGGTTACAACTAATTCATCGCCTCTCTGATCGGCTACACCATAGCATTTCGCATGAACCAGTCTTTTCCTATTGACAACATATAACTCAACACCGCAATTGAGAAGCGCTTCTGCGACTTGAAGACTACTCAACCGCTGGCTTGTGCTTCCGCCGACAATTGCTATTATTCTGCCGCCTTTACGGGTATGATCAATAAAGGATGGATAAAAACGAACGCCGCCGTTATAGTTAGAAAAACCCGAAATGATGTAAATGCAACCATTTCCGGAGACATGGTCTCTAAGCCACATGTGATCTAACATGTTTAGCAGATTCGAACTAACACCAGTCGAATATACATTTGGCTGTAGCAGAAACTCCATACTATCCCCCCTCCAAAGTATTATAATACGGCGACAAGGAAAAAGGAAGGGGTAGATATGGAAGGATGCGGGAAAATGAAAAGGCACCATAAGCATGATAATCATACTTATGGTGCCATCACTGTGGCGGAGGGTGCAGGATTCGACCCCGCGTGGACTTTCGCCCTAACGGTTTTCAAGACCGCCCCGTTATGACCACTTCGGTAACCCTCCGTATGCATGCGCATTATAGCAGAAAAGCCCCCTCTTG
>JAEEGL016109442.1_pt1 | contig 12290 bp, 6 predicted proteins | sample 9134231 | NCBI WGS metagenome assembly JAEEGL01 (sample SAMN16246548, study PRJNA631951) | gut metagenome | biome: gut microbiome; feature: rumen; material: fiber-attached | host: Bos | place: Iran: Karaj | collected 2018-10 | reverse complement strand
TCACTAAAAGATCCCCGTCCATCTTTTCCATGAGCATTGCCGCAATATACAATCCGAGCCCGCTTCCGCTTTCTTTGCTGTCCTCCCACTGCTTTCCGCGGTAAAATTTGTTGGTGATCAGGCTCAGCTCTTCTTCCGGAACACCGGGTCCGTGATCAAAAAGGCGCATTTCCAGATACGCATCCGCGATCCTGTAGCCGATCTCGATCTGCGTTCCCGCGTATTTATAGGAATTGGAAATGAGATTGCCGATCACCTGGCTCATGCGTTTACTGTCGATCTTTATCAGTACTTCGGGTATGGAACCGGAAACCGTCAGGCCTTTGTCATCATATTTCTTTACGATCCCGTCAAGGATCGATGCTTCTTCATCACAACAGCTGACCTTAAATTCCCCGAGGTCTTCGAGCGTAGAGGAAAACAGGTCATTTACGAGCACATCGATCTGATCGGCTTTTTTATATATGTTGTCAAGTTTTTCCGTAAGATCTGCCGCGTTTCCGTCTGCGTTTGCCAAAGGATCCGGGATGAAGCCTGCGGCACCAAGCTTTGCCATCAAAAGTTCCGTTGTCAGCTTGATCCCGGTGATCGGTGTTTTCAGATCATGACTTAAAGAGGCGATCAGTTCGCGTTCTTTTTTCTGCAGTTCGATCTCGCGCTTTTTCGACAGAGCGAGTTCCTCACGCATAATGTCAAAACTTTCGGAGAAAGCGCCGAACAGATTGTCGCGGTCCATGGAAAGCGGCTGATCCAGATTTCCTTCTGCGATATTTCCGGCAAAATCACGCAGGTTTTGAAACGGTGTAACGATCCGTTTTTTCACATAGAGGCCGAACAACAGGGCGCCTGCAAGGATCAGCGCGCCGAGGCCTCCGGTTAAGAGCAAAAACTTTATCTGTTCCGAAAAACCCGCGTCATCGATCAATATCACAGAGCCTAAGATCTTCTCATCTCTTGTCACGTAAGCATAGGGGTAACGCTTCTTTATGGCGGTTTCGATACTGAGACGACCGGCAGCGTTTGTATCGGAATCATACAAAACAGTGCCGTTTGGATCGAGGACGACAAAATGGGCACCATAGGACCTGTTAAGATCGTCAAGGCTGTTCCAGTGCTGCTCCGCATCTTTTACGATACTGTTCAGTTGTAAGATCTGTTCCTGCCGGTTTGCCGGATCACTGTTTTTTACGCTCAGAAGGGCAAAGATCATGACCGATGCAAAATAGAGCACGCCAAGCAGGAGCACGAGACGGTAATAGTTTTTCATTCTTCTATCATGTAGCCAACGCCCCAGACCGTTTTGATGATCGAGGGATCTTTGGGATCGGATTCGATCTTCTCACGCAGATGTCTGATATGTACGGCGAGCGTCCCCTCACCGATGAATTCATCATCCCATACATTTTTCAGCAGTTCATCCTTTGTTACGACTCTGCCCGTATGCTCGCACAGATAAAGGAGCAGTTTGTATTCCATGGCTTTGAGCGAAACAGGTTCACCCTTCAGGATCACTTTATGCAGGTTTGTATCAAGACGGACATGGTCCGTAAGAGTGAAGATCCCGTTTTGGGCGATTTTGCCGGAAGATCCGGAAGAAACCGGCTCGACGGCTGCTTCTTTTGCCTTCTCGTATCTTGCTAAGATCGCTTTGACTTTGGCCAGAAGCACATTCAGCATATAAGGCTTTTTGATATAGTCGTCCCCGCCGATGTTCAGCGCGATCAGCACGTCATCATCACTGGTCCTGGCGCTGATGAACAGGATGGGCATATCGTAGTTTTCCCGGATCTGCCTGCACAGATCAAAGCCGGATTTTTCTCCCAGATTGATGTCCAAAAGCAGCAGAGAGACCATGTGATCAGCAAGGTATGCAGTTGCCTCGTCATAAGAGGTTACAAAGGCGGTCTTCACGTCGAACATATTGAAGTATTCCGCCGTGGACTTGGCGATCACTTCGTCATCATCAATGATCAGAACTTTACAATCGTCTTGTGTATTCATTCAGAAAGCCTTTCCTTTTGCCGGAAAATCAAACAGGGATGACCTTATTATATTACCATATTTTCGGGAAGGCAGAGTATTAATCCGTCAAAATCACTTGGAGCGGGAGAATACATGTAGTAAAATATCTATAATATAAACTTGCGTCACATGGAGGAAAGAACATGGGAATGATCAGTTGCCCCGGATGCAATCATCCGGTATCGGATCAGTTGGCATTTTGCACGAAGTGCGGCATGCCGCTTAAGATGACAGCAGGACCCGGCGCATTTTGCACCAAGTGCGGGAGTCCGATCGAACCGGATTCGTTATTCTGCGAAAACTGCGGGAACCCGCTGACGGGAGGGAATCCGGGCAAAGAAAGTCAACACCCGGACAATGGACGAAAGAGCGGATCCGGCATGGGATGGAAGATCGCGGTCATCGTATTGTCTGTTGTGCTGGTGTTTGGAATTGCTGCCGGTCTGTGGTTCTTTTTACTGCGTGATGATGACAGGGATCGTGATGACACGGACAGAAAGAGGGACCGTTATGAAGCGACGGAAGAAGAGCCCGACTCGACCGTAACGCCGGTGCCGGCTTACGAGCCGCCGGCTGAAGAGGCAGCAGTGGAAGCGCCTGCTGCAGAGGAGGCTGCACCTGCTGCTGCAGCGGAGGAGGTTCCCGTGCCAAGGGATGGGACGATCGGCATTGCGTTTCCGACAAGTAGTCTTCAGAGATGGTATATGGACGGCACCCGCCTGAAGCAACAGCTTGAAGCCATGGGTTATCAGGTCGATCTCCAGTTTGCGAATGATGATGTGGAGACGCAGGTCTCACAGATCGAAAATATGGTCTACGGGGGATGCGGCTGCCTGGTCATCGCGCCGGTCCTTGGCGGTGAGCTTGGGACGGTTCTGCAAACGGCAAAAGAACAAGGCATACCGGTCATAGCGTATGACCGGCTGCTCCTCTATACGGACGCGCTTTCCTACTATGTCACATTTGACAACTATCTGGTCGGTCAGATGCAGGGACAATATATTGTCGACAAACTGGAGTTGGATCGCAACCAGGGTCCCTTTAACATTGAGCTGATCACCGGAGATCCCGGAGATAACAATGCCATGATCTATTTTAATGGCGCAATGGATGTGCTGCAGCCCTATATTGATACGGGAAAGCTGGTTGTCAGATCCGGACAGACCAGCTTCAACGAAGCGGCAACCGATTACTGGACTACGGAAAATGCCTACAACAGAATGAAAGGGATCATATCGGGATATTATTCCGGGACAAAGCTGGATGCTGTCATGGCATCCAATGACTCCACTGCGCAGGGCGTTGTATGGGCGCTGGAAGGAAGCAGTACGGTAAAGAAATACGGGTGGCCCGTCATAACAGGACAGGATTGCGATATCCTCAGCGTACAGAATATCATTGCAGGCAAACAGTCCATGAGTGTGTTCAAAGATACCCGGGAAGAGATCGCGCGAACGGCAGATATGGTTGATGCGATCATGAAAGGGAAGATTGTTCCGGTCAACGATACGGAAACATATGACAACGGCGTAATAGCCGTCCCGTCCTATCTTTGCGAATCAGTGATCGTAGATGCCAATAACTATAAAAAGGCTTTGATCGAAGCCGGCTATTATACGGAGGCGGATCTGCGGTAAGCGATCTCCAGCAATCTGCCCACATAAGCGGAAGCCATCTGCAGACCGATCAGTTCCACGGCAATGCCGATCCTGATCAGCGATCCGAAGGATGCGATCATCTCGTCGTCCAGACCTGTTTTGGTTCCCGCAAAATAACTCGGTGTCCACAAAAAACAGGTTGCCTCACCCGAACAATATGCATAGAACGCGATCAGCGTCAGGATAACGCCGGGGACTTTCAAAGTCTCCCGTATTCCTGCGCTGTTTTTTATTTCTTCTGCATCATCGGCCAGCCAGACCCGAGAAGGGAATCAGGAAGACCCAGACTGATAAAGATCAAATAATTCCATAGAAAATGTCATAAAACGGAGCAAAAACGACAGCCTGATTCCGTTGTAAACGCCATTCCCGTTTGCTATACTTATGGTTTGAGGGAAGCAGAAAAAAGTGATGCAATTCACGAAAGGAATCATTTATGAAGAAGGTAAAAAACATCATCAGAAGATCACTGACCATCGTACTGGCGGCAGCACTGCTTGCAACGTTCATACCGGAGACGGCTTTTGCGGAGGTGCCGGATGATACCGAACCGGTCATCGTCCTGAACGAAGAAGAACCGGCAGAATTGTCTGCCGAGGAGATGCTGCCTACAGAGGAGATTCAGGCAGAACCGGCAGAAGACACCGAACCGTTCGTATATGTGGAAGCGGAGGAACTGCCGGAGGAGGAAACACTGCCTGCAGAGGAAGTTCAGGAAGATCCGGCGGTTTATGATGAACCGGATCCAAATGCCACCAAGACGATCGTCTGGCCTTCAAGTAAAGCGATCACTGATCCGGTGTTTTCGAATGATACAACTACACCCTGGACGGGAAGTTATGTATGGTACGGATCATATGACGGTAATGCGGTAAGATACCGGGTGCTTAAAAAGTATGATCGTCCCGATGATGCATTTTACCCTTCTTCCGGTTACCCTGATAAAGATAAAGAGTTCCGGTTCGACCGGACCCGTGCAACGTTGTTTCTTGACTGTGACAGGGTTCTGTTTGATTACACCTCAGGTAATGACTGGCACACAAACGGGTGGCGCGAATCCACTCTTCGAAATGATCTGAACGGGGAAAGTTTTCTCGATAAGGACGGGGTTTTCACCGGATTGGAAAAGAACGCCATTATCGTAAGTAAAGAGAGTTTCCGTGGAAAGTCATACGCGACATACACAACAAATGCATCAAAATACGGTCCGCTCAATGAAAAGATTTTTATACTCGGTAATTCCGAACTGAATGACCGTACGGAAATAGCAACCGACCAAATACGCGCAGAAAGATACGGATACAACAATTCAGGAACCAGAAACGCGTCTATCGTAAAGAAGGGACCGGACGGAACAGCAGCGGCCGACTGGTGGTTACGGGACAGAGATTATAGTAATGGCCGTCCGCAATATGTATCCGCCGATGGACGGATCAGTAATGTTTCGATCGGCAGTACCGGCAGTAAATTCGGCGTAAGCCCCGCGATTAACCTTAACGCGGAGTCGATCGTCTTCGAATCCCTGATCTCAACGGGATCATCCCCGGCGGCAGGAGAGAACGGAGCGGAGTATACGCTTACGCTTTTAGATGAAGGATTGGAAGCCAGTGTGACCGATACGCCGACATATACGTATGAGACCGGTAGCGCATCCGTAACGATCCCTTATGCGGTCGCAGATTACAGCGAAGAGAACGATCCGAATACGCTCGTGGCCGTAGTCACGCCCATTGAGTGGGAAGGAAAAGGATGGAGAAAAGGTTACCTGGATACACTCTATGAAAGGAACAGTGTCCATGACGACACCTACCCTCTTCAGGTCGAAACAATGGAGCTGACGGAAAACACCGGAACGTTCACATTTGACCTGGCTCCTTCGTTTTTGAAGTTTAACAAGTGGTCCGATCCATATCATATTTATCTGTTTGCGATGGATGAAAACAGCGCATATGAGACGGACTATGCGGGAATCCCGGATGAAGTCCGCTTTACTCGTAAAGATACCGTTCCGGATCCCATAGAAGTAAGACAGGGTCTTAACACGATCGAATTAGGATCGTATCTTGTGGAAAACTCGATAATAAGCGTTGCAGAAGTCGAGGATCCGGATGGCATTTTGGCAGGAGATCCCACTTTAGACGGTACCGAACTCAAATTCAATGTCAAAGGCGGAATCGTTCCGGGGAGGCAGGCGACCATTTTTGTTTCGGCGACCGACCCGGTGTCCGAACCGTATAGCGTTGCGGTTACGGTAGAGTACAAGCCCTCCAACAACTTTTATAAGGGGATGGAATTATGTCTTTATGCTAAGCAGGGAGGCACGGCTTCGATCGACCTGTCCGATTATATCGCGGGCGGGGGAAAACTGACTCTGGACAGAATAGAAGGTTATGAAGAGATTCTGTCGAAAGACCGGGTGATATCCGGAAAGACAGTCAGCGTAGGCATAAAGGAAGATGCGGATACTGCGGTACAGGCAACGATTTTCCTGACGTTTGAATATGAGAACGGGAAAGCTCCCTTAAATATTAAAATGACCGTATATCCCGGTACAAAAACCGTTGGCGATCTGGGATTTAGAGAAATAAACGATATTAACCCAACTCCACCGGCAAATTCACATAATAATTGGCAAGGGAAATATGTATTCTATGGGAAAAATCTGAAACAGGCGGGCAGTACGATCATAACACCGACCGGATACAGAGTACTTGATCAGGCTGCAACCGGTTATGACCCAAAAGATCCAAGTGCAAAGACGCTGCTCCTGGAGTGTGATACATTTCTTCTGTTCTCAGGTGTCGGTCCTGATGATGCGCATGCATGGCAGGATAGTGCGATCAGAAGTCAGCTCAACGGAGAAGGTTTCCTTACAAAGAGCGGGAACTTTACCGCACTTGAGCAAGGGGCCTTGATAGAAAGCACGATAGGTTCGCACCCTCTCACGACATCGGGCGGAACAGTGAATGTGCCCGCTGAAGTAAAAAACTGGAATCCCAATTACACGGCGCTGGATCATGATAAGGTGTTCCTGCTCGATCCGGAAGATTTATGCAACAGGGCATACGGATATGACAATTTGCTGGAGCTTTGGTCACGTCTCAGAACGGATACGCTGTTCGGAAAGCACGGACGCTACATCCTCTTACGACAGAACGGGGGAGACAAATATACATGTATAGATAATCTTCCGGGAGTACCGGGTAACGACCCTACCAGAAAGATGATGCAAATTGACTCGTCAGACTGTATATCGGTGAGTCCTGCATTTAACGTGGATCTGTCTTCTGTTGTGCTTACGTTTTACAACAACCGGAAAAATGTCAGCGGATATACACTCGCACTTCTGGATCCGGATCTGCAGCTCGGATTCACAAAACCGATAGACATGTATCCCTTAGAAGGCAAGACAAGGGTAGAGATCCCGTTCTCCATATCAGACAAGAGCATCACATCCGATCCGGATTACGTAATGGCTGTGGTCACGGACGGCACCTGGACGGAAAACGGATGGAGTGAAGGTGCCAAACTTTTGCAGAGCGCAAAACTTGAAGTGGAGGATGGTACAGGATATTTTACTCTCGATGATGGATTGCCGAATGACTATAATATCTACGTCTTCGCGATGGATGAGAATGCCGTTTTTGAAACAGCCTATGCGAGCGAACCTGTGTTGCTGGGTATCCGCTCAGTGGTCACAGCCTACAACGGCATCTATGACGGACAGGCACATGGTATCACAGTAGATATCAGCAATCCCGTAAGCGGAGCAACGGTAAAATACGGAACAAAAAAAGGAACATACGACTTAACCGAGAGTCCTGAGATCACAAATGTTTCCGAAAGCCCTTTGACAGTGTATTATAAGATCACTGCTCCCGGCTGTGAGGAGGTGGCAGGTTCAGCCACTGTGACCATAGGGAAAGCTGATTCAGTATTGGAATCAGCACCGACAGCGAGGAGCGGACTTAAATACAATGACACCCCTCAGGTGCTTGTTAAAGCAGGCCGCGCTGCAGGCGGGACTTTATGCTATGCCTTAACGGATAAAGCCTCAGCTGCACCGGATAAAAACAATTATGATCCCGCACTCCCGAAAGCAGAGAATGCCGGAGATTATGCCGTATGGTATATGGTCAAAGGCGACGGAAATTATGAGGATACCGAACCGCAGAAGATTGAAGTAAGCATCGGCAAAGCAGACTGTGAAACAGATTTTGGCGGACCACGTACGGTCCTGGGCAGTCAGCAGGAAAACAGATTTACTCTCCCGACATTGCCTGATGGCTGGACCTATGATGCTGTGAGCGTCAGTAGTAACGCAAATAGCCTGATTTATGGTACGCCGAGCATAAATGGTACGACTCTGATAGTAAATACAGCCGACGTGAGCGGGAATGCTTCCGCCGGTCTGCAAATTAAAATTAAAGGTGATGAAAATCATAACGATAAAACCGTAACATTAAGAATCAAAACTGCGTCGAAAGGAAATGCAGATCTTGTTGTCAGTGGTAACCGGACTGCTGCTTATGGAGATGAAGATGTTGCTTTTTCAGCCACAGCCAACTATCCCGGAAGCGGTACAGGCAGATATACATGGAAAAGCGTGAATACGGATGTAGCTGAAATTGACAGCACCGGAAAAGTAACGATCAAGAAAGCCGGCAGTACCGTTATACAAGTAGATTATGAATCCGATACCACTACGGATACAAGATTGATCAATTTTACGGTTAATAAAAAGTCTGTGGACATCACGTGGGATGAAGATACCACCTTCATTTATGACGGCAGTGCCCGGTATCCCAAGGCTGTATTAACAGGCGCTCTTGTAGGAGACACATGTACCGTTGCGGTTACCGGAGGTCAGATAAATGCCGGGACCGGGTATACCGCCACAGCGTCTCTTGAAGGAGAGGATGCCGGAAACTATGTGATTTCGGATGATGACAAAACCTGTGCGTTCACTATCACCAAAGCAAACATTCAGGATGCGGTAATCACACCGGCAAATGCACTTATTTATGACGGGACCGCGCAGACACAGGATGTGCAGGTGAAATTTGGGGAAAATGTCATTGATGCATCCAATGTTGAGATCACAGGCAATACGGCAACCGATGCCGGAGAGTATACGCTTACCGTAAAAGCAATGGCAGGCGGCAACTGCACAGGTCAGGTAACAAAAGAGTTTACGGTCGCAAAGAAACAGACAGAGGTAACCGCCACGATCGCAGCACAAACATTTACCGGAAACGCGATCAACCCGGAATTCACAGTGCGGGAAACGGGCGGAGCGACGCTGGTTTACGGACGGGATTATCTCTATGAAGTGACGGATAATGTCAACGCCGGCACGGGAAAAGTACGCATCATTCCAACGGAAACCGGTAACTATTCGTTTGATGTGAAAGAAGTAGAATTCAACATAAGACCGGAATTTAACTCGCCAAAATCATTTTTTGTCACAAGATATTGTCAGAGCTTTGAGGGTTTGCAGGATTATATTGACTTTTCAGAGTATCTGCCGGAAGACTGCGGAGCAATTACTGCAACATGTGGGTATTGTTGCAAGAGGCCCCAACAAAATGATCATATTTTCGGTTATACTCTGAACCCGGATGAGCAATCAGAGAACAATGGCAAACTCGAGATGAGTATCCATGTGCAGGTACAGAACTATAATTGGAATATTGACTTTTATATCACCTATATGAAACAGTCCATGAGCCTTTGCGAAAAAGGAAGCAAAGACCCGGTTGCTTCAAAGAAGCTGACACCGGGTAAGACGTTTACCCTGGTTCCGAAATTCACGAACGCAACAAATACAAATGTAACATGGACCAGTTCCGATCCTAATGTGGCGACGGTCGATCAGAGCGGTAAGGTAAAGGCGATAGCTCCGGGATATACGATGATCACGGCAGCCGGGGAGAAATTATCCAGCCAGTGCAGTGTGGTTGTAACAGAAGCAGTAACGTCCCTTACGCTTAATCAGAAAAAACTGGTATTGGGCGCCGGTGAGAACATGATCCTTTCTGCAGCGATACTTCCGTTTACGGCTCCGCAGGAGATCAGGTGGAGTACGAGCAACCTGGAAGTTGCAATCGTATGTGATGCTGAGAGCGGTAATTCGCTTAGCGGAACTGAAACGGTCAGCGGGAAGATCACGGGAAAAGTGTACGATGTATCCGGATCGCAGACCGTCATGATCAAAGCTTTTAAGGCGGGAAGTGCCAAAATCACTGCCGAGGCAGTTGACGGCTCCGGTAAAAAAGCGGTCTGCAATGTTACCGTAGGTGCTGCAGTACCGAACACCTTCAGTATCGCAGGCAAAGGAAACGCAACGGATCTCGTAGCCGGAAAGACATTAGCGATGAACGTCAACTGGCCGGAGAACAAGAAACCTGCAAATGCGGAAGTGATCTGGTCTGTTGTGGCAGCAGAGGGTGAAACCAGAGAAGCTTCCGAAATCGCAACCATTACTCCAAAAGGTGTACTTACAGGACTTTCAGAAGGAAAAATCAAAGTAAAAGCGACCAGTACGGCAACCAGAAACAATGCATACCCTCGTATTGAAGAAGCAGTGTCTGAAGAGATCATGGTCTATGTACCGGTTAAAAACGCGGCATTGAACATGAACTCCGGGACCGTGAGCTTAAAGGACGGCTCAAACGGTAAAACCCTGCAGCTTGAACCCGTTATCACATCAGCGGTTTTAGGACAGGCTCCTACGGGAGTAAGCGTAAGCTGGTCGGTCGCAGAAGGGGATAAGAAATACCTTACGGTTTCCGCAACAGGACTTGTTACGGCAAATACCAAGGCTGCCGAAAATGTCCCTGTTGTCGCAAAAGTCACGGCTTATAACGGTTATGAAAAGATACTGACCTGTAAGGTATCCGTAAAGAATGAAAATCCGCTTAAGGGGATTAAGATTTCCGCCAGGAAACTGTCCGTAGGGGAAGGAAATACGGCAAGTCTTACAGCGACCCTCGATCCCGTCAATCCGGATGTGGGCGGATATACATGGAGCAGTTCCGATGTGAGCGTGGCAACCGTTGATGAAAACGGAAAGATCGTCGCGGTAAAACCGGGTACGGCAACGATCACGGCAACGGCCAACGGAACAGTAGTTGTAAGAGGAGAAAATAAGCAGCCTGCAGCTTTCTGTACTGTAACAGTAACGCCTTCGGTTACGGGAATGACGATTACGAATCTTTCAGTAACCGGGCCAAACAGGCTGGCGGTCGGAAAGACGATTTCGCCTAAGATCAACTTTCTGTCATCAGACGGAAAAAATAAGGCAAAAACAACGCTTGCATGGACTTCTTCCGATCCTGCAGTGGCAACCGTCACACCGAAGGGCGTCGTAAAGGCTGTTTCGAATGGAACGGCCACGATCACGGCCACTTCTACAGATGTAAAAGCGGAAGGCGGAACGACACCTGCGATCTCGTTTGACGTGGAAGTATATGCGCCGGTAACGAAGCTTGCGATCGACAAATCCAAGATGACCCTTGGAACGCAGAAGGGAGCACAATACGGAAAGATCGGTGTATCGGCGCTTCTGCCGGTGAACGCAACGGATCCGTCGATCGAGTGGACGGTGAACAATGAAAATGTCTCCCTTGCCGCGGTCCCGCAGGACGGACTGGCAAAAACGGGAATATTTAATACACCCGGCAAAGCCGTAACCACAAAGGGCGGCGAAGCGCTTGCCATCCGGGCGTTGATCCCGGGTACCGTAAAACTTACCGGCATTACAACCGACGGTACGAAGAAAAAAGTGAGCTGCACGATCACGATCCGCGGAACCGTAACCGGATTGAAACTGCAGACCACCACAACAAAAGACAAGTACGGCCAGGTAGAATTCATTCAGTCAGGAAAATACCGGAGCAGGATCAAGGCCGGCGGAAGGATGAGCCTCGTACCGGTTGTGGATATCAATGGAATCGCCGGTGATGAAACAGACAAGAACAGAAAGAAATTATACACGGATTACAAGAAGTCTACGGATGCATCCGTTTCCTACAGGAGTACCAGACCGGATGTGGTCAAGGTCAATAAAGGCGGCAGGATCACTGTAGACAAAAAGGCTAAGAACGGACAAATGGCAACGATCTATGTTACCGCTGCCGACGGCAAGACCGTACAGATCAGGATCACGGTTGTGGAATGACCCTAGGGGACGGGGTTTGTGGTCCATTTTTCAATGAAAAAGAAGATTTCATGATGCACCTTTTTGGAATATCCGGGAAAACGCAGGAATCAATAGATTACCGGGGTGAATGATCATCACATTTTTGTGAAACATGACAGGGAAATTCTGGGCTTTTTTTGCCCGTTTCCCTGTCTTTTATTATATAATTATCAACAGACTGATGAGGGAAATTATCCTAAAGGAGAAGATTTCATGAAAAAAGCAAGGGACATCATGAGAAGATTACTGACGATGGGACTGGCAGTTGTACTGCTTACCGGTTCTGTACCTGCGAACGTCTATGCGGAAGACCTGACAGACCAGGAAATACCCGTGGTCATAAATGAAGGCATGGAAGATACCGGACTTCCCGGATATGACGAAGAAGAAGTCTTATCCGACGATGT
>JAEEGL014035537.1_pt1 | contig 12290 bp, 9 predicted proteins | sample 9134231 | NCBI WGS metagenome assembly JAEEGL01 (sample SAMN16246548, study PRJNA631951) | gut metagenome | biome: gut microbiome; feature: rumen; material: fiber-attached | host: Bos | place: Iran: Karaj | collected 2018-10 | reverse complement strand
ACTTAAACCATGCAGCAACAGGAGTGTTGGAACCGAAGTTGCTGGGATCGATTGAATAGTCATCGAGAAGGAATGCGATAGCGATAAGGATACCACCACCGATAACGAAAGGAAGCATATGTGATACACCGTTCATAAGGTGCTTGTATGCTTTTCTTCCAACGCTCTCATTGTCGAGAGATGCATCAGCAGATACCTTGCTGCCTGTGTGTTTGTAAACCGGAACATCACCTGATGAAGCGCGCTCGATAAGATCACTTGAATGATGAATGGCATCAGCGGTAGAAGCTTTGATAACCTTCTTGCCATCGAAACGGGCCATCTCTACATTTTTATCAGCTGCAATGATGATTACATCAGCTTCTGCGATTTCAGATGCAGTGAGAACGTTCTTTGCACCGCCTGAACCATCGGTCTCAACCTTCATTGAGATGCCGTTGTCCTTAGCACACTGTTCAAGGGCTTCGGCTGCCATGTAGGTGTGAGCAATACCTGTGGGACAAGCTGTAACACCGAGGAACTTAAGTCCTGACTTTGAGGGAGCAGGAGCAGCTGTCTCTGCAGCAGAGCTCTTCTTATCGCGCTCAGCTTCCTGCTTGTCAATGATATCAAGGAACTCATCGGGAGTCTTGGCATCTATAAGAGACTGTGTGAAGCTCTGATCCATGAGCATTGTCATGAGCTTTGACAATACTTCAAGATGTGTGTCAGCAGCACCATCGGGAGCTGCGATCATGAACAGGAGCTTGCTGGGCTGATTATCAAGTGATTTGTAATCAACACCAGAAGGAACAGTGATTGCTACGAGACCGGCCTTTTTAACAGCTGATGTCTTAGCGTGCGGAACGGCTATCCCCATGCCTACCGCTGTTGAACCTTTTGCTTCTCTTGCTTCGATTGCTGCCTTGAATGCAGCCTTGTCGTTAAGATTGCCTACCTTGTCGTGAAGCGCTACCATCAAATCAATTGCAGCATTCTGGTCTGCAGCGGTCTGATTTAAGCTAACCCCATCTTTGCTTAAAAGATCTTTGATTTTCATTATTCTCCCTTTCTATGCCTTAGCATTTAGCGATTGAGGATACCCCCAATACATTTTTATTATTTATATTGACGAAACGTGTATATAAGTGATTATTTAAGCGTTTCGTAAATACTGTTTATAAGCTCGCCTGTAGCGAGATCGTCTGAAAAAGCAGTAGCACTGCCTGCTGCGGTTCCCATGTTAAGAGCTACCTTGTAATCCTTTGTTTTCATGTAGCCTGCAACAAAACCTGCAACCATTGAATCACCGGCTCCAACCGAGTTTTTAACTGTTCCTTTCGGAACACCTACACGGAAGCGCTCACCGTCCTCTGTGATAAGCATTGCACCGTCGCCGGCCATTGAGATGAGGACGTTTCGGGCACCCATTTCCTGGAGCTTTTTAGCGTGAGCCTCGATTTCATCATCGGTTTTAAGCACTGTTCCAAACATTTCACCAAGTTCATGATTGTTCGGTTTTATAAGGAAAGGATGGTATTTTAGGACATTCATCAGAAGATCCTTGGTGGCGTCAACTACGAAGACAACGCCCTTATCCTTTAACCTGTCCAAAATGATTTCATACACATCGCTTGGAAGAGTACTGGGAATGCTTCCTGCAAGAATAAGCATGTCACCTTCCTTAAGCGAATCAAGTTTTTTGAGAAGCTCGTTATAAGCCTCGTCGCTTATTGCAGGTCCCTGAGCGTTTATCTCTGTTTCCTGCTCAGATTTTATTTTTACATTTATTCTTGAGATTCCTTTGTCGAGCATGATGAAATCTGCAAGAATTCCCTTCCTTTTTACATCTTCAACAATTGCTTCTCCGGTAAAACCTGCCGCAAAGCCAAGAGCGGTGTTTTCTATTCCGAGGTTCTTTAATATGGTAGAAACATTGATGCCCTTACCTCCAAAGAAGCAGTCCTCAGATACCGAGCGGTTTGTCATGCCGGGATCAAGTGGCTTGTCCATGCGGACAATGTAGTCAATTGCTGGATTGAATGTAACTGTGTAAATCATGTTTACCTCCATTTTTAAGATACAGCTTTTATAATTGTCTGATCTTTGTATTTTTTAGCTGGTTCTTCATCAGTGATGATGCAGCAACTTCTGAGGTCTGAAAAAGTAACCGAGCTTACTACTCCGAATTTAGTGTGATCAGCAAGGATGTAGGAGAGGTAAGTGTGCTTTATTGCCTCAGCCTTTACCAGTGCTTCATCCACATCGGGAGTGGTAAAACCTGCCTGTACCGATACGCCGTTAGTTCCCATGAAAGCTTTTGTGAAATGGAACTTACTAAGTGCCTCCACACAATCAGGGCCGATTACAGCCTCTGTGACAGGCTTTATTCTTCCGCCGATGATCATTGTTGACAGCCCCCGTTCAAGAAGTCTCTTGGCATGAACGATACCATTGGTGATATATTTTGCTTTTTTATTGGTTATGTGATCTATCAGGTGAAGAGTGGTTGTACCGGAATCAATATATACAAAATCGTTATCCTGTATGAGAGAGGCGGCATATTCTGAAATGATGTCCTTCTCCTCAGTATTCTTCTGTATCTTCTCAGCAACCGAAGGCTCTATAGTGTTGACGTCCTTACTGCTAAGAGAAGTTGCACCTCCGAAAACCTTGAGTATTCTGTGCTCAGCATGAAGTGCGTTCAGATCACGTCTTATTGTGGCCGCAGAGGAATCAAGTGCATCAACAAGTTCCTGTACGGTTACAGCTTTATGTTCTTCTATATAAGAAACGATCGCAGATCTTCTTTCTTCTGTAAGCATGTGTTTTTCTCTCCAAAATGATGTTGATGGTGAATGATAAGCATGAAAAGCGCAAGGTGTAATCACCATCTGAGAGTAGGATAGCATCACAAAAAATCAAAGTCAATCAAAAATAATCAAATTAAGAAAGGATTAATAAACAAAAATAATCACAAAAAATTGTAAATAATCACATGTTTCGTGGTAAGGTAATATAATATTCTAGTCAGGTGTCAGCGAAGCTGACGGATGAGGGTAAGGAGCGAAGATGGAAGTAGAAGCAGTATTATTTGATTTAGACGGCACTCTGATAGATACAGAGCGCATTTACCAGACAATATGGCCCAAGGCAGTGGAGCACTTCGGCTACAGCATGACAAGAGAGCAGACTTTGCAGCTGCGCAGTCTCGGCAGACCGTTTGCACCACAGAGGTTTAAGGAATGGTATGGTGAGGATTTTGATTACCAAAAGGTAAGAGAGTACAGAAAGCAGTTGTTTGAAGAATATATAAAGGAAGAAGGAATAAGTCTAAAGCCCGGCGCTGAGGAAATACTTAAATGGTTAAAAGGGCAGGGAATACTTATATCTACAGCGACAGCCACCGACGAAGAGCGCACTGAGCGATATCTGAAAAAGGTTGGCCTCTTTGATTATTTTGACAAAATATGCTGTGCCACCATGGTTAAAGAGGGAAAACCAAAGCCTGATCTGTATCTTTATGCCTGCGAGCAGGTGGGAGTGCCGAAGGAAAACTGCATAGCAGTAGAGGATGCGCCAAATGGGGTAAGATCAGCAACCGCTGCGAGAATAAAAACAATCTATATACCTGACCAGAATGATGATGAGGAAGAACTTAAGGGACTATATTATAAAAAACTTGGTTCGTTATATGAACTGCAGAATTTTATGCAGGACTCGGTAAAATAGGCACGCCTATCATCTAATGAATAAATAATAATATCAAAAAAAGGTTATAGAAAATTAAGAAATCCCACATTGAAACTTTCTTTACACTCATCCTTTATTGGCATAAAATAGTAGTATATCCGTGATATCTAGCGAAGTATTACTCTAAACGGAGTAAAAAAACTGATTATACAAGGAGCGAGGGGTTCTTATGGATCAGGTACTTACAAACGTACAGATAGACACTTTAGGAGAAATTGCCAATATCAGTATGGGTAATTCAGCTACCACTCTCAGTATGATGGTAAACAAGAAGGTTGATATTACCACTCCTAATGTAAAGATTATCAAGAGAAGTGAATCACTTGATGACTATGAAAAAACCTGTATTTTCGTTCAGATACATTATGTAAAGGGACTTACAGGTAACAATGTCCTAATCCTTAAAGAAAATGATGTCAAGGTTATGACCGATCTGATGATGGGCGGTGACGGAACAAATACAGACTGTGAGATTTCCGATCTGCATTTGTCAGCTGCTTCTGAGGCCATGAACCAGATGATGGGCGCTGCTGCTACATCTCTTTCCATGATGCTTAGCGTTCCCACTGATATCAGCACACCTGTAGTTAACAGAATTGACGTGGATAGCGTCAAGATTTTTGAAAAGAGTTTTGAAACAGAATACGATAATTTCGTCAAGGTTGCTTTTAAGATGACTATTGAAAATCTTATAGATTCAGTTATGGTGCAGCTCTACCCTGTTCAGTTTGCTCGCGAGATGTGTGATAAATTTATAGCAAAGGACTAAAGTTACTTCGTGGCTGTTAGTCAGCGAGGTAATGGTGAAGCGCACATGAACAAAGCAGAAGCATTAGAAATAAGGAAACAATTCACACCCGACAGATGTACGATTGATCACATCTGCGGGTGTTATGTTGATGGGGAGTTGAACAAGCGCCTTGTATCCAAGAAGGCGTTTGGAAGTATACCCGAAGAAGAGATGTTTAAATATCTCGACATTTTCAAGCACACTCTCTCAGGTGTTTTCGGGAAAAGTCTTATAAATCTTGAATTTCCAATCGATCAGGAACAGGAAGGTGGAACGCAGGAGTTTTTGCTGCGCCTTAGAGACTCTCATCTTGAGGATGACAGTCTTATTGACGAGTTCTATGACAAGGTTATTGGAAATCTTTTCATGGAAGACAGCTACTATATTATTCTCGTTCATGCCATTTATGATGTTCCCGGAATCACAAGGGACGGAATCGAGATGGAGGATGCCTCTGAGAATATTTATGATTACATACTCTGCAGTATCTGCCCTGTAAAACCTTCCAAGGCAGGTCTTTTCTATAATGAAAAGACTAATGAGATAGAGGACAGGTACCGTGACTGGGTTGTTGACGGTCCTTCAAAGGGATTCCTTTTCCCGGCATTTATCGATAGAAATGCAGATATTCACAATATGCTTTATTTCTCAAAAAAGGCAGATGATCTTCAGCCTGAATTCATACAGGCACTCTTTGGAGGAAGACCGCCCATGTCAGCACCTGAGCAGAAGAACCTGTTCCAGGCACTTGTCGAGGAGACAATAGGTGAGGAGGCTGACTACGATGTTATGAGAAATCTTCATGAAAATCTTGCAACGATGCTGGAGGATCATGAGGAGGATGAGGTTCATTTTGAACTTTCCAAGGATGATGTTAAGCACCTTCTTGCAGACAGTGGTGTTCCTGAAGACAGAATGAACTATTTTGATCACAATTATCAGGAGATATTAGGAGAGCAGGAGCAGCCGTTCCTTGCTACCAATATTGCCAACACAAGGAAATTCGATATCACCGCACCTAACGTTGTGATCAAGGTTAAGCCCGACAGAGCGGACCTTGTTGAATCAAGAATAATTGACGGCAGGCAGTGCCTTGTAATTGCGGTAGATGACCACATCGAAGTTAACGGTGTGAATGTACGAACCTTTATAAAAGAATAAATCTTTGATTCAAAGATGAACAAGTGGAAAAAATATAGCCTTCCCCTTGGGGGGCGCACATCGTCCGGGGGACGATGGCTTTGCGCGGACCGAAGCGAAGACAGGTGTCAGCGTAGCTGACGGATGAGGGGAATACAATTTAAAGTGAAATAGATAAAATATATTGCTTACAAATTGTGTGCAATATATAATATATAATCTTAGTGAAAGAGAGCGCTTCGGCGCCTCTTCTATTTTTTATAAGGAAGGTGAGTAAATGGTAAAGAAGATACTTGGGGAATTACATGAATTCAAACTGCCAAGCATACTTACTCCCCTGTGTATGATAGGAGAGGTTATCGCAGAGATGATCATCCCTGTACTTATGGGAAGAATAGTTGACCTTGGCATCAACGGTGCGGATTTAGGCTACATTATTCGCACGGGTCTTATGATGATAATTGTGGCAATCTTAGGGCTTCTTGCCGGCATCGGAGGAGCATTTTTCGGATCGAGGGCATCCACCGGTCTTGCAAGAAATCTCAGAAAGAGAATGTTTGATAATATTCAGACCTTTTCATTTGCAAACATAGACAAATTTTCATCATCAGGACTTGTGACAAGACTTACAACGGATGTTACAAATATCCAGAACTCATACATGATGATACTCAGAATGGCAATGAGAGCACCTGCATCAATGATAATTGCACTTATTATGTCATTTGTTATTTGTCCTAAGCTTGCAACAGTATACCTGATTGCAGTGCTCTGCCTTGGAGTTTTCATTGTTTTCATAATGAGCAAAGCTACAAAGTATTTTAAAGAGGTTTTTGAAAAATACGATAGATTGAATGAAAGTGTTCAGGAAAACGTATCCGCGATCCGCGTGGTCAAGGCTTATGTGCGCGAGGAGTACGAGAACAACAAGTTCAAGATTGCAGCGCTTAATATCTATGAGATGTTTGTAAAAGCAGAAAAGGTTGTTACCTTAAACGGACCGGTAATGACAGCAACAGTTTATGCCTGCATCCTTCTTATAAGCTGGATGGGTGCTCATATGATAGTAGCAGGGGAGCTTACAACAGGTTCAATGATGAGTCTTCTCACATACTGTATGAACATTCTTATGAGCCTTATGATGCTGTCAATGATATTCGTCATGATCACAATGTCTCAGGCCAGTGCCAAGCGTATTGCTGAGGTTATTGATGAAAAGACAAGTCTTTCAAATCCTGACAGCCCCATTATGGATGTGAAGGATGGAAGCATCAAATTCGATCATGTTGATTTTGCTTACAACAAAGAGTCCGAGGAGCCTGTACTTAAGGATATAAATATTGAAATTAAATCAGGTGAGACCTTAGGTATAATCGGTGGAACGGGTTCTGCCAAGTCTTCACTGGTTAACCTTATCAGCCGTTTGTACGATGTGGAAAAAGGAAGCGTAAGCGTCGGCGGCGTGGATGTAAGAAAATATGACATGGAAGCCCTTAGAAACCAGGTTTCCGTAGTACTTCAGAAAAATGTCCTCTTTAGCGGAACAATATATGAGAACCTTCGCTGGGGTGACAAGAATGCAACTGATGAGGAAGTAAGAAGAGCCTGCAGCCTTGCATGTGCTGATGAGTTTATCGAAAAAATGCCGGATGGTTACGACACCTACATCGAGCAGGGTGGAACCAATGTATCAGGTGGTCAGAGACAGCGACTTTGTATTGCAAGAGCACTTCTTAAAAAGCCTAAGATTCTTATTCTTGATGATTCTACAAGTGCTGTCGATACAGCGACAGACGCTAAGATAAGAAAGGCTTTTGCGGAAGAAATTCCCAACACAACAAAGCTTATTATCGCCCAGAGAATATCGAGTGTTCAGGACTGCGATAGAATAATTGTTATGGATGACGGTAAGGTGGACGGTTTCGGAACACATGAAGAATTACTTGCAAATAACACGATCTACCGTGAGGTTTATGAATCACAGGTTGGAAGCTCAGGCGATGCTGATTTTGACGAAGGAGGTGATAACTGATGGCAGAGGAAAGAGTAAAAGAAGTCAGAGGCCCCGGAAATCGTCATATGCGCGGAGGCCCGAGACCTAAGATAAAAAATCCCGGCAAGCTTTTCATGAGACTTATGTCTTATGTGTTTAAGGATTATGGAATTCACATGGTGCTCGTAGTTGGATGTATCATCCTTTCTGTTGTGGCAAGTGTTCAGGGAACAATGTTTACCAAGACACTTATCGATACCTACATCACACCTCTGATAGGACAGGCGAATCCCGATTACGGACCGCTTGCGGGAGCAATCAGAAACGTAATTGTTTTCTATGCAGTCGGTGTTGTAGCTGCTTTTGTTCAGGCGAGACTGATGATTTATGTTGGACAGGGAACTCTTCGTAATCTTAGAATAGAGCTTTTTAACCACATGGAATCACTCCCTATCAAGTATTTTGACACTCATGCCCGTGGCGACATAATGTCAATTTATACAAACGATATAGATACACTAAGACAGATGATTTCAATGAGTATTCCTCAGCTTTTAAACAGTGCGATTACTATTGTCAGTGTATTTGTTTCAATGCTCATCCTCAGTGTTCCGCTTACTATAGTGACACTTATCATGGTTGCACTTATGATTTTCCTTTCGGCAAAGGCAACAGGAGCTTCAGGTAAAAACTTCGTGGCTCAGCAGAAAAATCTGGGTGCTCTCAATGGTTACATCGAGGAAATGATGACAGGACAGAAGGTTATCAAGGTGTTCTGCCATGAGGAAGATACAATAAAGAAATTTGATGAGCTTAATGAGGAGCTTTACCAGAGTGCATATAAGGCTAATGCTTATTCCGGAATTCTGGGGCCTATAAATGCACAGCTCGGTAACTTGAGCTATGTTGTATGCGCGATTGTCGGTGGTGCCATAGCGCTGAATCAGTACCTTGGATTTACAGTCGGAGGACTTGCAAGCTTCCTTACTTTCAACAAGAGCTTTTCAATGCCTATAAATCAGGTGTCCATGCAGTTTAACAGTATTATCATGGCACTTGCGGGAGCAGAGCGTATTTTCAATCTTCTTGATGAGAAGCCTGAGGATGATGATGGTTATGTTCTTCTTGTTAACGCTAAGGAAGAGAACGGTCAGATAGTAGAGTCTTCTGAATTTACAGGAAAATGGGCCTGGAAGCATTACCACAAGGCAGAGGGTACAACAACCTATCAGCCTATGGAGGGTGATGTTACCTTCAACGATGTGGATTTTGGATATACTGATGAAAAGATCGTTCTTCACAATATACTTCTTCATGCAAAGCCTGGACAGAAGGTTGCTCTTGTCGGTTCAACCGGTGCAGGAAAGACTACAATCACCAATCTGATTAACCGCTTCTATGATATTCAGGATGGAAAGATCAGATACGACAACATAAACGTAAACAAGATTAAGAAGGCTGATCTTAGAAGATCACTGGGAATGGTACTTCAGGATACACATCTGTTTACGGGAACTGTTGCAGAGAACATTCGCTATGGAAAACTGGATGCGACAGATGAAGAGGTTAAGGCAGCAGCTAAGCTTGCCAACGCACATGGTTTCATTAAGCGTCTTCCTGAAGGGTACAATACTATGCTTACCGGAGACGGTGCGAACCTTTCTCAGGGACAGCGTCAGCTCCTTGCTATTGCTCGTGCAGCAATCGCCAACCCGCCTGTACTTATCCTTGATGAGGCTACAAGCTCCATCGATACACGTACTGAGAAAATCGTCCAGGATGGTATGGATAAGCTGATGCATGGACGTACAACCTTCGTTATTGCCCATCGTCTTTCAACCGTTAAGAACTCCGATGTCATTGTAGTTCTTGAGCAGGGCAGAATAGTCGAAATGGGTAACCATGAAGAACTTCTTGAACTTAAACAGAGATACTATCAGTTATATACAGGAAATAAGCCGGAGATGGTTACGGCATAAAAATCAGGAGGCTGTCAAACGACAGCCTCTGATTTTTTTTTGAAAAAGTACGGAATTTTATCAATATAAAAGCTAAATATAATATATAATATTCATAGTAACTTTTGCTTCAAAAACATCTATTATTCAGGGGGGAGAATCATGAACATTGTAAAGAAGTACAATAGTATCAGTCTAATAGTAAGGATTATTATCGGACTTGTCCTGGGGGCAATTCTCGGCCTGGTATTTGCAGACTTACCCGTTATTCCACTTTTTGGCAGCCTGTTTGTAGGAGCACTAAAGGCTGTTGCTCCGGTATTGGTATTTGTCTTAGTTGTATCTGCTCTTGCCCAGGGTAATGACAAACTGGACAGTAGATTTGGACTCGTTATTTTCCTATATATGGCAAGTACACTTCTCGCGTCATTTGTTGCAGTTGTGGGGAGCTTTGCCTTTCCACAGACTATAAAGCTCGCTGAAACAGCAGAAGCAGAGACTATTCCGACCGGAGTGGGAGAGGTTTTATCTAATCTCCTTGTCAATATGGTTTCCAATCCGATAGGAGCTCTTTTGGAAGGACGATATATCGGAATACTTTTCTGGGCTGTAATTCTTGGCTTTTCAGCAAAGAGGATATGCAGTGATACAACTAAGAAAATGTTGGAGGACTTTTCAAATATGGTATCACTGACAGTCAGATGGATTATAAATCTGGCGCCTTTCGGTATTATGGGACTTGTCTATACGAATGTATCGACAAACGGACTTTCAATATTCGTTGATTATGGAAAATTATTGATTCTCCTTGTAGGCTGTATGCTGGCGGTAGCGCTTATTGTTGACCCGCTCCTTGCTGCTATTGTTCTTAAGACTAATCCATATCCGCTTGTTTTCAGATGTCTTAGAGAATCCGGTCTTACAGCGTTTTTCACAAGAAGCTCCGCAGCCAATATTCCTGTTAATATGGAACTGTGCGAGAGGCTGGGGATGGATAAGGAGATGTATGCAGTTTCAATTCCTCTTGGTGCGACTATAAATATGGATGGAGCAGCAATAACAATAGCGGTGATGTCTCTGGCTGCTGCAAATACCATGGGAATACAGGTTTCTTTCCCGACAGCTCTTATTCTTGCATTTATTGCAACCCTTGCTGCATGTGGAGCATCCGGAGTTGCAGGAGGCTCACTTCTTCTCATACCTATGGCATGTTCATTATTCGGCGTTAGTGCTGACGTGGCAATGCAGGTAGTTGCGGTTGGATTTATCATCGGAGTAGTTCAGGATTCAGTAGAAACAGCACTCAATTCCTCAGGCGATGTTATGTTTGCTGCAACCGCGGAATATGCTCAGTGGAAAAAGGATGGTAAATCCCTTCCCACATTTCTTGGAGGAACTACGAAGCTTCAGGATGTAGATTGATTATATATAAAAACAGCGCTAAGGAACATTTTCCAAGGCGCTGTTTTATTTTGTATTGCTAATAAGCTCATCTATTGCGGCTTTAAATGAACCTATCTTTTCTGTTGAGAAGAAAACGCGGTCTGCTCCGGATTCACGGGCCTCTATGAATGAATCTTCATCGGATGCAACAGCAATAACGGGAATGTGCTTGAATCCGGCACGTTCCTTGATGTAGTGAACAACCTGGTCACCTGATATCTTTTCAAGATCAAGATCAACGATTACAAGGCGTATATTATCATGATACTGGCTGAGATTAGTCAGAGCTACATCACCGCTGTGCGCCTCGATTATCGAATATCGTTCAGAGGCATTGGTAACAAAAGGTGCCGAGCGTGGATTGTTTTCCGGAGAGGCAAGCAATATAAGCGGCTTACCATAGGTTTCTGTTTTTGGAATTATCCAGGAGCTTACGCAGTTTTTACCCATTACCTTGGACTGGTACAGGGCATCGTCAGCCATTCTGAATACTTCGCCCATTGGATGATCTCCTGTATCGATGATTGCACCGATACTTAGTGTGAAAGGAGTACCGGTTCCAAGATCAAGATCCATAAGCATCATCTGCAGACTTCTGCAACGCATTTCAACCAGATCAAGTCTGGCGATACCCGGCATGAAGACCATAAATTCATCACCGCCAAAACGGCCGATAAAATCCGAGGAACGGAAATTTTTGCGTAGCAGATCACCAATGTTTGACAGAAGCTGATCGCCTACATTGTGTCCGAAGTTGTCGTTTACATGCTTGAAATTATCCACATCAATTACGCACATACCACAGGGCTCGCCGGGTTTTCTTCTCTCAAAATAGGTATTGATGGAGGAGAGGAGAGCGCCTTTATTAAGAAGATAAGTAAGCTTATCTATGGTGCTTATTTTTGTCAGCTCATCAATGGCAAGACCTTCCTTTGCACGGGATACAAGGATTATCTGAGCGCAGAGAACGGAGGGGATGTACGATGCAAAGGCCAGGTAGATATCCCTTAAGAATATTTCGTGTGGTTTGCAAAAAAATGAGGCAGTGCAGAAAATTATAAGAAGTATAAATTCAAAGAGCCCATACATGTAGATCCCGACCTTGAAATCACAGAAGTAACACACGGACTCATTAGGAATCACTGAAATCCATAGACGTACTATGTTATCCAAAAATGCAACATTTTTACAACGAATTCATTGGACAAGTACGGAGCTATTTGGACTTGTATGT
>JAEEGL012849159.1_pt1 | contig 12290 bp, 11 predicted proteins | sample 9134231 | NCBI WGS metagenome assembly JAEEGL01 (sample SAMN16246548, study PRJNA631951) | gut metagenome | biome: gut microbiome; feature: rumen; material: fiber-attached | host: Bos | place: Iran: Karaj | collected 2018-10 | reverse complement strand
GACCGCGTAAATTAGTTGTCGGAAAACGTAGTGTAGAGTACTCCTGAATCTTAGATAAGTGTCAGATGTATTTCACCTATCTTACTACGCGTTCCTTTTCCTGTCAAAAAGGAAGCCTGTCGTCCGCTTCGCTACCACCAGCCTTTGAATTAATGTTGTGTCGATAGCCTTCAAGGTATCGCAAGTAATCCTTGCTCTGCTTGAGTGTGATCTTATCCGTCTTTGGCAGTTTGTCAACCCTGCGTATGCACCGCGAAGCGGCTGTGGGGTTGACTAACAGCCAAAGGCGGATACTTTGTTATTAAGCAGAGCAAGGATTATCAGGGCGCTCCGGCGCCCTCTGTTCAAGGGCGGAGGCGTCAGCCTCCGGCTTCCTATTGGTCAGATATATTTATGGATCATGAACTGTGCTTTCTTCTTACCCTGCAGGCTTAGTTCATGATTTATGAGATCAGTATATTTTCCGATTTCTCGCGTGTACTCACTCCGCCCGGCCGTCTCTGCCTTTAAGATATCATAGGCGCTTAATTCCAGTTCCTCTGCACCTGCAGCCTTTGGCAATTCCGTCTTCTGATATCTTACAAGTTCCAGCATGTTTCCGCCATTGTAATAATACTCACGAAGATGTGCCATCTGGCTTGCACCGTGTCGGCTCCATCCCATTGCCAGGGAACTCATTCTGGATGACAGCACATGATAGACATGTCCCTCTGCGCTACAGGCTAACACACCATCTTTTTTCCAAAGTCTTTTTTTGGCCGCGCCCCAGTTTTCCAGAACGTAATCGGCTGCATGCTGTATCTTTTCTTTTACCGTTTCTTTTTCGGCATACGACTTGAGGATTTCAATCTCATTCTGAAAATCCTCTTTACTTCCGCCGCGGATTACTTTACACAGCCTGTTTCGTGCATCATGCTGGCTGTCAAGCATATGTCCGGTCATTTTCAAAAGATATTTGCTCAGGTGAAATTCATCCAGCACATACTGTATTCCGTCTATGCGTTTATAACCCGCCTTTATCCATGCGCCGCCGTCTGAATTGAGATAGATCTGCTTAATCTTTTTGATATCGTAATGCGCTTCTATATACGCATACACCTCATCCCATAAAGCCTTATTATCACCATCACCCCAGCAGAAGTAATGTGTGTTGATCAGCCGGTTCCGCTTGCTCTTGGGTGCTTCCGGCTCAATGCCCTCATAAACGTAGATCAGTTTCGTGATTGCTCCGTTCTTTTTCCGGCCGCGCTCATCCCGCTCTATATCGCCTTTCTGATCTATGAACTGCAGGGAATAGTGATCTTCATCCGCATCGATATATAAATACTCGACTTCCTTTTTTTGCTCTGGTATCTGAAAATTGGGTGGGAATATCGTTTTGTGAAGAAGATCCTTTACTGCCTGTTTGCTCACCTTTTCCTCGCTGGTTATGGCTTCTCCGCCTTTACGATAAGATGTCTGCACGGCCTCTTCATAGATCCGTTTGGCCGCCCCCTCTGTCATGCGCTGATTCTCGGTGAAACCCAATGCTTTATCCAGAAGATAACACATAACTTCTTTTCCATCCTCTGTCCGTTCCGTTCTGGAACTGAAGAGCGTTTTCTTGAAGATTACAGTACCCAGCGTGGTCACGAGCTGCTTTTTGTCAGTATCTTCAATGTACCACTTATCTTTACGCCGTAAACTTTTCCTGAAAGCAGTATTGATCTCTTCCAGCGTGATCCGGATAAACTCCCGGCCCAATCCATTGACCGCCTCTGTTATTCCTTTTTCAAACTCCGCAAACCCTTGTGGCTTTTCAAAGAGTTTTTTCTGTTCTTCTATAAATCTGTTGATGCATACTTCAGCAAAATACTGTATAATCTCTTCCATGGGGATCTCCTCCTGTTTGTGCTTTGTTTCGCAACTAACACTTTATCACAGGATCAGGGGATTCCCTACCTTTTCTATTTAGTTTCCGACAAAAACTTTACTCTGGCTCGCAAAAAGGGACAAAAACAAAACTAAATTTACAACAGAACCGAGATATAGTTCACGATCACCATAACTGTCACACCAAACAGCAGCGCAAAAAACACCCTCATATGATGCCGCCTCTCGGAAACCAGTGTCGCAATGAATTCCCTGATAAAAGCATTGATCCAGAAGTATCGCTTGGTGGTACTGCCGATGCCCTCGAGCTGATATCCCTGCTTATAGGCAATGAGGCCGGCGCGGAAAACATGATAATTGGTGGTCGAAAACGCCGCCTTTTTATCCTGATCTTCGATCAGTTTCATGGAATTGCGGATATTCTCATAGGTGCTGAGCGACTCATTTTCCACCATGATCTGTTCCTTCGGTACACCCTTTGTCAGCAGATACGCTGCAATGGCATCTCCCTCTGCCATCACCTCATCACTGCCCTTTCCGCCGGAAGGTATAAAAATGAGCTCCCTGCCTGTCGCCTCTTTCTGCATTGCCGCAAACTCAAGCGCCCGGTCTGCCCGCCCCCGCAGAAGCGGCGTCAGCGACCCGTCAGCACGGATCCTGCTCCCTAAGATCAGAATATAATCCTTATCAAAGGCCGGAATGTGCTTGGCGGCGCGCATCCCAAATACGACCGTTCCGGTCATGACGCATTCAAGATACGAAATGCTGTAAAAGATCAGATACTCGAACCACGAGTATACATGGGTTGCCGGCGCTTTTTCGTTAAAAATATCTATGACCGGATGAAGCTGCAAAAACTGATAGAGCCTGCCGGGCAAGATCGTCATCAGGCACAATCCCAGACCCAGGAAAAACCCAAGCATGTTCCGCCAGTTGACGCCTTCCTTTTTCATCAGACGGATATTGCTGATCGTGATCAGCACGGACCAAACCAGCGCAACGGGCAAAACGATAAATGTAAATAAGCCGGCGGAAGCCAGCACCGATTCAATACTTGCATCGATCCCGTCGAAATCGAAGATGATCATCACCAGTTTCACCAGCATAAAAGAGATAAACACGATCAGACCGAGATTCATGATATTTCTGTAGGCATAGATGCTCTTTTTAACGCCCTGCCATAATAACAGTATCCTGTCGATATAAAAGTACAGCGTTGCGATCAGAACAGACAACGGGATCAGAAAGCCCGCGGTACAGACGCCGAAATACGTATCCAGCGTAATGATGCCGAGTCTGTGGACGTAGACTTTTTTCAGTGAAAGGGATTCCCCGTCTGCCGTATCAATATCAATAAACGTGATCCCTCTTTTCAGGGCGCAAATATCATACTTCAGAACGCCATTTTCCATCCTGACATCGGATATTTCGACTATCCCCGGCTCCTCCGCTGTCAACCGGAAATCCTCCGGCGCATAAGAAGCGATATCCATTCCTTCCGGCAGCGCATAGGTTCCTGTGATGCGGTCCCCCATCATCGCGATCATGGCAAAAGAGACTGCCAGAAGTACTGCCAGTATGGTAAAAACAGATATTAATGGTTTGCCGATCACTCTTTTCGTTCTTTTTAACATAGTCCTATCTGTTGATCATTCATTCTTTATGTGCAGGGCTAGAACATGTGTTCTGATTTTTGTTTTACCCCACATCTAGCGGTTGCAAATTCCGAACGTTTGTTCTATGCTATAAGCAAAGTTACTATTCACAATCGATTGTGATAGACAGGCAATGTGCAAGCTCGCTTGCTAACATTGACTGAATATCGCAATCGGTCTGCGAAGCAGAAACTCCACGGACATCGAACAGACCGCCGTGAAACGGCAGTAGAGGTGCGCAGCACCGTGTCTGTGAGATGGTTGTGGAGTGACTGTGAATAGAATCCCACTTACTCACAGGGTAATAAAACGGACTCTGACTGTGATATCATAGGAAAAACGAACTATCTAAGCACTATCCATGCCGCGAAATGCGGGGATAAGGAGGGGCATATGACTGAATATAAAATCATCGCCGTCGATTTTGACGGAACCCTTTGTTACAGCAACTGGCCGGAGCTCGGCGATCCGAACGCCGCCCTGATCGAATACTTAAAAGAGTGCAAAGCAGCCGGACACAAGCTGATCCTCTGGACCTGCCGCGCAGGTGAGCCGCTGGAAAATGCCGTGAACTGGTGCCGTCAGCATGGTCTTGTCTTTGATGCAGTCAATGATAATCTCCCGGAAATCGTATCCCTATACGGAAACAATTCCCGGAAGATCACCTGTGATTACTATATTGATGACCGCGCCTGCCTTCCGGAAGACCTGAAAAAAACGATCGCCTGACGCGCCGCAGTCCTACATATGAATGTCTTCTCATTTTACGCTTTTGTCCCTGCAGCCTGCCTGCATCATGCAGTGTGCACAGTCCCCTCCGCAGGACATATATCCCTGCTTTTTATTCCGAATGATCACACGCAGGGCCGCTGCCACTGCCACTATCAATATGACCGAAACAATGATCGTTCCGAGATTATCTGCCATCCATGAAATCATATCTGCTCTCCGCTTACGGTACGATCGCCCTGATCTCATCCCATCCTAAACATCTGCGATAGTTAGCAGTGGGTAACTCTGCCCTCTGATTCCACGGTCTGTCAAAAACCAGCACGTTTAAATCCGGCAGATGATCAAAGAACCGAAAAGCTGACGGTGAATCCTCTATGGCGTAATCGAATTTCATCTGCAGATAATCCTCCAGCTCCAAGCTGAAACCGCTGTCCTTCATCTTCTGCTCCCTGCCGTACTTATCCAGGCAGTACAATTTGATATCAGCAAACCCGTGCGTATCCAGCCATTGTCGGGACGGCTTATATGCATTAAACGGCCGGCCGGTAATGATCGATACCTGATGCCCCTTCCCAACCCATTCATTGATCACGGCCGCTGCCCCGGGCGTCTCTTCATAGGATAAGAGTTCATCCGCCTCATGACCTTTTACCAGAAGCTGCGCATACTGCTCATCATTCAGCTGAAAAGATTTTTGCAGATTAAAGTAGTGCATGTCCTCGTAAGGAACATCAATTTCGAACATATCATAAACAAGCTTCGAAAAAGCCCTCGCCGTTTCACACAGGCAGTCATCAAAATCAACGTAAATATTCATTCGTTTTCCCCTAAATAAATAATTACCGACTCCATATTTTCACTTACCTGTCCATTGTAACATAAGAATCCGATTTATGACATACAAAAGCTGCCGCGTCATGCGGCAGCTTTGTTTTGGAAGGTGAAACTTTGGGATCTATGTTAAACCCCGGCCGGAAGATACATCATGATATCCCGATCTTCCATATCGAGGTTGAAGTACCTGCGAAGCTTATGAATGAATCTTCTGTCGACTGACAGATACGCTTTCAGATACTCATAGTGCGAGCAGCCTGTGCAACGTTCATATAGTTTTCCAAGTGTCACATAGTCCATCAGGGCTACGATATCATCCCAAAATTCATTACATAAATCTCTTAATCTCATATAGCATTGATCCTCTCTTTGCTTGACTTATGTGTAGTCTATCAGCCAATTGTGAAGAATCGGTGCGGAATTTATTAAGATTCTATGATGATTTCTTGACGAAAACGATTACTTTGATGTATTGTATGTTCGATATTTAATCCAACTTTCCTATTGACATACTAATATAGTAGGTGATAACATTCACTTCAACATATTTTTATAATTCTGAGGGGCATAAAAAATGAACGAAAAACTGAGATCTATCATTACCGCATCACTCTTTGCGGCGATCACAACACTGGCTACCATGGTCATCAAGGTACCGACCTTCGGCACCAACGGCTATGTCAATATCGGCGATGCCGCCGTTCTGATCGCGGCATGGCTTTTGGGAAACCCTTACGGCGCGCTTGCCGCAGGGATCGGCTCCGGGCTGGCTGACCTGTTATCCGGTTATCCCGCTTACATTCCCGGAACCACTGTCATCAAGCTTGTCATGGCATTTGCCTGCGCAGCGATCTACTCGCAGCTGAAAAACAGACTGCCGAAAACCGCTGCTCTTTTGATCAGCAGTATCGTCGCTGAGATCATTATGATCACAGGTTATTTCCTGTATGAGGCAGCCTTCCTCGGCTACGGCCTTGCCGCATCGGCTGCCATCATCGGAAACGCCATTCAGGGCATCACCTGCCTGATCCTGGCAAATGCAGTGATCCGTGCCTTAGAGCCGGTCTACCGCAGGCTTTCTACCGTTTCTCATTGACATAGGTGGTGACGCGGTTTTGGATTTTATCCGCCGCTTCATCCACGCTTGCCTGTCCATTGAAATAAACGACCCGCAACCGACTTTGTCGGATGTGGGTTCATTCCTCCGTGAGATCCCCCTGATCCACCACGGATTTCCCGAGCCATTTTTTCTTATACCAGTAATACATGACGATCAGCCCGCGGATGCATTCATCCGTCGCCGTTCCGATAAAAATTCCCGCGACACCCACACCAAGTGCAACGCCGACCGTATAGCCGGTGGTCAGCCCCAGTCCCCAGTTGCACAGAACGCCGGCTGCAAAGGGAAACATATAGGCGCCGGCCGCCTTGAGGCTGCTGACAAAAGTCATATTCAGGCACCGCCCGGTTTCCACGAAGATATCCACGATCATGATCTTCTGACCGAGGGAAATGATGTTCATGTTGTCGGTAAAAAGATGCAGCGTAAATCCGCAGAGCAAAGCATTTATGCACGCCAGGGCAACGGTGATCGGCATGGATGTCCGAAGTGTCTTAAACACTCTTTTGTATGCCTCATCGTTCTTGCCGGCGCCTACCAGATGCCCCGTGATGATCTGCGTGGACATGGCAGATGCGTTGGAGAATATCATGGCAAACGAGATCAGCGTATTGCAGTATGCCCTTGCGTTTACCGCATCATTTCCCATGGCATTCACAAAGGAAAGCAGCGTTGTCTGATACAGATTATAAGTCAGGTTTTCCCCGGCTGAAGGCAGTCCGATCTTTATCATTTTGGAAAGCAGCTTGGTCGGAAACGGATTCAGATAGCGCAGAGAGATCCTTCCCGTTTTTGTCATATAGAAAAATGCGATCAGTGAGATCACCGCCAGAAATCTTGCGGCAACCGTCGAGATCGCCACGCCGGCAACGCCCATGTTCAGGTGCTTCAGCGGACCATACAGGAACAGATAGTTCCCGATGATGTTGATGATATTGACACCAAAGGAAACCCGCATGCCGATCTTGGTATAGCCGTTGCACCGCAGGATCTGCAGCATGACATTGGACACGGCCATCAAAAATCCTCCGCCTCCGACGATATAGATGTATATCATGGACAACGGACGCATCTCGGGCGATACGTGAAGGAATTTCATGATCAGCGGATTTGCCGCGCAGAAAAGTCCGCTGAGCACCAGGCCAAACACAAGGTTGACAACAACAGCCAGCGTATAGATCATGTTCATTTTGTCGTACTTTTTGGCACCAAGATACTGTGCCACGACCACGCTTGTTGCCGTTGCGATGATGTTGAACAGTATGATCATCATGAACATGATGGTATTTGCATTTCCCACCGCACCGACAGCATACTCGTCATAATGGCTGAGCATTAGCGTATCCACGTTATTCAGCATCGTATTGAGCAGCAGCTCCAAAAACATGGGCCCCGCCAATGCCAAAAGCGGAGTGTTTTCATCGATTACGGTTGTTTTGTTCTTTTCCATCGTATATCCTTTTTGAATTTATTATTTGTATTTCGATTCAGCATTTTCATGCCGGACTTCATACTTATTAAGCAAATATAAGAATCCACCGGCAGCCTGACAAATTGTATCATCACCGATGGATCATTTCTTCTCAAAAATTGTTTTCTTTTGGCAGATTTTTGCTTAACGAAAGATCATATGCCATTCTCATCAGGCCGGACGCGCCAGATAATATCCCTGGAACAGATCTACGCCAAGCCCTACCAGATAATCAAACTCCTCTTTCTCTTCAACGCCTTCGGCAACGACCAGTATCCCCTCTGAATGGAATTTTAATACCAGCTCCTGTACATTTTTCTGTTTTTCGGGAATATGATCGATCCCGGATATCAGTTCCCTGTCAAGCTTCACGATATGCGGCCGCATGAGTTCGACTTTTTCCATATCATTGATGCCGCTTCCGAAATCATCAACGGATAAAAGATTATCCATAGTCCTGACTGACTTGCTCTTCTCCAGCCAGTTTGCATAGGAAAAATACGGGTATTCAAGACTCTCTACGATCATTTTTCCGCGAATGCTGTCCCCATAATACTCCCAAAACGCATCCGCTTCCTGCTGTGTCAGGTTATCGGAGGGGAAAGAATTAACGGAAACTCTCTCGGTATATCCCCTTAAAATGTATGCCTGCATGGCTCCGAATATGGTGGCCACTTCCAAAACATGCAGCCTGTCAGCTTCCATGTATTCATCAATCAGCTCAAGCACGGTCTTTTCTGTCGGGCGCATCAGCGCTTCCCATGCATAAACCGTCTTTTTATCGGGCAGGAAGATCGGCTGAAAAACGTAGTTGATCGACAATTCTCCCAGCGCTTCGAGTATTTCTTTATCCAGTGGTAAATGATCATAGTAAATCATAACTTTAGCCGTCCATAATTATATATGCTATACGAATTGCTCCATTGCCTTTGGCATTTCTCACAATTCTAAAACATTATATCATCATAGATTCAGTTTTGTCACGTTTTAATCTCATGCCAGTCCGGCATATTCATAGCCCGCTTCTTCTACCGCAGCTTTGATCGCCGCCTCATCGACATCCGCGGAATTTGTGATCGTCACCATGTTTTTCTCATGATCTGCTGCTGCGCTCTCGATCCCGTCGATTGCCTCAAGCGCCTTCTTTACATGGGCCTCACAATGTCCGCACATCATTCCGTTCACCTTGATCGTCATCTCATTGTCCTCCGTTAATTGATTAGTAATTGATTGGTTAACCATTTCCATATCGGTCTTTTCTTTGAATTGATCAGTACTTGTTTGGTTTAGTATTTCCATTTCGGTTTTTTCAGTAAATTGATCCACTTCCTTCGTTTTGATCCAGTTCAGCCTGAGCGCATTGGATACCACGCAGAAACTGGATAATCCCATGGCTGCAGCCCCGAATACCGGGTTCAATTCCCAGCCAAACGCCGCCACATAACAGCCCGCGGCAAGCGGTATTCCCAAAACATTGTAGAAAAATGCCCAGAACAGATTCTGGTGGATATTCCTAAGCGTGCTCCGTGAGATCATGATAGCGGCAGCAACATCTGTTAAACTGCTCTTCATAAGGACCACATCGGCTGCGTCGATCGCCACATCCGTTCCGGCTCCGATCGCAATACCGAGATCTGCCGAAGTGAGCGCCGGCGCATCATTGATGCCGTCTCCCACCATGGCTACCGCGCCGTTCTTCTGAAGCTCTCTGACAGCTGCTTCCTTGCCGTCGGGTCTGACGGAAGCCACCACTTCATCAACGCCTGCCTGTACGGCAATGGCTTTGGCTGTGACTTCGTTATCACCGGTGATCATCACTGTACGGATCCCCATCTCCTTCAGCTGTGCAATGGCCCGGGGCGAATCCTCTTTGATCACATCCGATACGCCGAGAATGCCGAGTAGTTTCCTGCCCTTTGCAAAAAGTACAGGCGTCTTCCCTTCTCCGGCAAGGCGCTCTATGATCGCTTCCGTTTCTTTACTGAGCCCGCCTGTCACGGCGCCGATAAACTTCGCGCTGCCGCCGCTGATCTCATCCGTCCCAAATCTGGCCTTCAGCCCATTTCCGGAAAGCGCTTCAAACTCTTCGGTTTCTTTCAGCTCCACTCTGTTTTCCACGGCATATTCCGTAACGGCACGCGAGATTGGGTGTTCACTTTTTGACTCAAGTGCATATGCTACCGTCAAGAGTTCTTTTTGGCTCACGCCTCCGATCGGATGGATATCGGTAACCTTCATCTGGCCTGTTGTGATAGTCCCGGTCTTATCCAGCGCCACAATCTTTGTCCTGCCGGCCTGCTCTAAGGAAGCCGCCGTCTTGAACAGGATTCCGCATTTCGCCGCAACACCGTTTCCGACCATAATGGCTACCGGCGTAGCAAGCCCCAGCGCACATGGACAGCTTATAACAAGCACTGATACGGCCCTGGCGATCGCATAGCCCACAGTCTGTCCCACCAGGATCCATACCAAAAATGTGATAAGCGCGATACCGATCACAGCAGGAACGAACACGCCCGAAACCTTATCTGCGATCTTGGCGATCGGCGCTTTTGTTGCCGCCGCATCACTTACCATCCTGATGATGGCCGAAAGCGTCGTATCCTCGCCAACCCTTGTCGCCTCGCAGACCATATAGCCGGAAGTATTGATCGTCGCTGCCGATACCGCGTCGCCCACATTTTTTTCCACAGGAACGCTTTCACCGGTCAGGGCCGATTCGTTCACGGCGCTCTCACCTTCCGATACGATACCGTCCACCGGAATGCTGTCACCGGGCCTGACGACAAATCGGTCTCCGACCTTAACCGTTTCGACCGGCACGGTAACTTCGGCTCCGTTACGGATCAGCACTGCCGTTTTAGGCGAAAGGTCCATCAGTCCTTTCAGCGCATTCGTGGTTTTGCCCTTTGACCTTGCTTCGAGCATCTTGCCCACAGTGATCAGCGTCAGGATCATGGCTGCCGCTTCAAAGTAAAACTGATCCATGTAGTACATGGTCAGCTCATGATCGCCGTCCGCCACAGACTTCGTCATGGCAAAAAGCATGGCCACACTGTAACCATAAGAAGCCGTTGCTCCCAACGCAACCAGCGTATCCATGTTGGGGGATCTGTGGAGCAGTCCTTTAAATCCGCTGATAAAGAATTTCTGATTGATCACCAGCACCAGTCCGGAAAGCAAAAGCTGATACAGACCCATAGCCACATGATTTCCGTCCAAAAATCCCGGCAGCGGCCAGTTCCATAACATATGTCCCATGGACACGTACATCAGCGGGAGTAAAAGAGCGATCGATGCGATAAGCCTCTTTTTCATCAAAGGCGTCTCGGTGTCTTTCAGGGAATCCTCTGAAGATGCTGCGCCGCCCTCATTTTTATTCGCGCCCTTGACACTCGCGCCGTATCCTGCAGCTTCCACAGCTGCTATGATATCTTCCGGACGGGCTGAGCCCTCAACGCCCATGGAGTTTGTCAAAAGACTCACTGCGCAGTTCTCAACGCCCTCTACCGCGTTTACTGCCTTCTCAACTCTTGCCTGACAGGCTGCACAGCTCATCCCTGTCACTTTATATTGCTGCATGGTTCCTCCGAATTTCTCTTAATCCGCGCATATCCGGTTACATTCAATGCATAATATATCATAAAACACTCCTTTACACCAAACGAAATCCATTCTCCGCCAAATGCTGCAACGTCTTTTCTGAGATTTGTTCCTCATGCGTTATGGTCTGGCTTTTTCTGTAGTAATGATTACGGATATAGCTTAGTCCGTCATCATTGCGGCTGAAAGAATACTCTATTCTGTCCGGATTGTATATGCGGTCCGGCATGGCCCGAAGGACAAAATTTATCGTCATCTGCATCGGATACCTGTTGAAATCCTTGAATTCCCATGCATGCGATAACATATCTCCGTCATATTCATAGTACTCACAATTGATCACAACATCATCCGAGGGGCTGCCTGCACATCGAAACGACTGTGCACTTACGATCCTGCCAAGGTCATCATATTCATACCACTCAAAATCGGTCATGATGTAGGGGGGTTCGTGGTCCGGATCATCATACAGTGTATACTCGATGCTCAGCTGCTTTGATACATAGACAACAGCATGCACAGAGTCCTGATACCTGCCGAGCCTTGCCATTCTGAGCCTGCCGTCTCGATCATAATTCAGCGTGACGTAATTATCCGGATTAGCATTTTTTGCAATCTTTTTGGAAGGTACCTTCGGATAGGTATCTTTGCTGTCTGTTAATCGGGGGAGCAGGAACTTACTATAGGGATTCAGGCCCCTCCAGTGGTCATTAAATCTGATATACCGGATCTCATCATCTGCCGTATCAAAATCCGGCACATACGGATCGACCACCTGCTCGCGAAGACGTACATATTTCTCTAATATCTTATCACTCGAAAATTCCATAACGTCCCCTTTCGTCAATTGATCCGTCGTTTCCGGCTCCGCATTCATCATCCGTAAATATACTCACCAAAAGAGCCCCATACCGCATCGGGATCGAAGTCTCTCTCATAGGTAAAGCGCATTTCCTTCAGGTTCAGGCCGCCGTTCATAAAGCGGAGTCTCATCACGCCATAT
>JAEEGL012730621.1_pt1 | contig 12290 bp, 6 predicted proteins | sample 9134231 | NCBI WGS metagenome assembly JAEEGL01 (sample SAMN16246548, study PRJNA631951) | gut metagenome | biome: gut microbiome; feature: rumen; material: fiber-attached | host: Bos | place: Iran: Karaj | collected 2018-10 | reverse complement strand
CATATTTTTTAAAATGAAATAATTATATTTATAAATTAATAATTAATAAATTTTTCAATTTGTTTATATTGAATTAATTTTAAATTTAATTTTATCTTGAAATATAAAAAATATTTTAGTTATTTATAAAATTTAATTATTGTTTAAATTAAAAATTTTAATTGTTAATAATGGGTCAAAAAACTTCATTTATAAATGAAAAAAATTTGAATAAAAAAAATTTATCTAATTTAGAACTTATAAATAAAAATTCATTTGAATTATTATCAATTATTGGTAAAGGAGGATTTGGAAAAGTATGGAAAGTTTATCATAAAAAATCAAAAAAACTTTATGCAATGAAATTAATGTCAAAACAAAAAATTATAGATAAAAAAAGTGCACAAAGTGTAAAAAATGAAAGAAATTTTTTATCAAAAATATTTCATCCTTTTATAATAAATATGCATTATGCATTTCAAGATAGTAATAATTTATATTTAGTTATGGATTATTTAACAGGTGGTGATTTAAGATATCATTTATGTTTATATAATGAATTTAATGAAATTGAATGTAAATTTTTTGCAGCTTGCATTTTATTAGCTTTAGAATATATTCATGATAATAATGTAATTCATAGAGATTTAAAACCTGAAAATTTAGTTTTTGATAAAGAAGGTTATTTAAAATTAACTGATTTTGGAATAGCGAAAATTTATAATAAAAAAGTAGATAATTCTAGTGAAACAAGCGGAACTCCTGGCTATATGGCACCTGAAGTATTATGTTGTTTGAATCATAACCAATGTGTTGATTATTATGCTTTAGGAATAATATTATATGAAATTATGATGAAAAAACGACCTTATAATGGACGTTCAAGAAGAGAATTAAAAGAAAAAGTTTTAAGTAAACAAGTCCAAATAAATAAAAAATTAATTCCAAATAAATGGAGTTTTGAATGTGCTGATTTCATAAATAAATTAATTCAAAGAAAACCAAAAAATAGATTAGGTTATAATGGGATAAATGAAATTAAAGAACATATATGGTTAAAATTTTTTAATTGGAAAGATTTATATTTAAGGAAGATTGATGTACCATTCATTCCTCCTAATGATGATAATTTTGATGCATATTATTGTAATAAAGATAAACCACCAGGAATAGCAACTTTAGAAAGATATGAAAAAATTGATAAAACTTTATATAAAACTTTATTTGTGGATTATTATTATTATGATAGAGATATGGATAAAGTTATTAATGATAAAATTCATAATGAAAATAAAATATTAAATGATACTGAAAGTCGAGTTCCAACAATAGAAAATATTAATGAAAAAGTCATTGATAATAAAGTTAAATTAAAAATAAAATCAAGAAATCAAAATATAAAAAATTTTAGAACTAAACAGAGTTTTAGATCTTTAGAAGATTTGAATAATTTAATTTTACAAAATGATATATCTAAAACTAATAATGGTACTTTAAAAAATTTACAAAAAACAGTTATGATAAATCCTCATTTAATTTATAGAGTATTAGAACAAAAAGAAAAAGATGGATTTGGAGAAAAAAAAAATAATAATATTGATAAATCACATATAATGAAAAATAACATAATTGAACAAGCTTTTAAGTTTGATAAAGATAATAATAAAAAAACTTTGTGTAAATATAATTCACAAGATAATATTCTTAAAAATTTAAATAATAAAAATAAAAATGAAACTTATTATAAAGAAAGATATTTAAAAAATAATAATAAAAAACAAAATACTAATATTTCACAATTAAATAAAAAAAATGATATAAAAAAAATAAATGTGAAGAAAAAAAATTAAATTCTTTTAAATTTTATATATAATTATTTTATTATATATTTATATATATATATATATAATATTTGCCATTTTAATGATAAAAATTTGATTATAATTTTGATTTTACTTTTTTCTTTTTTATCTGGGTTTAATTATATATTTATTTAAATTTAATTTTTTAATATACTATATAATAACATATTAAACATAAATAATAAATTATATATATAATAAAATCTTTTAAAAAGAAATAATTTATTATAAATTTTATTTTATAAAATAAATATTAAATTATATAAGATATACATATTATTAATATACAAAATTTAAATTATGTTATTATTTACCAAAAACTATAACACATCCATATCTCTTTTTTATATGTGTTCTCACCGATATTCCAATACCAAGATACTCACTATTATATATATTATTTCTATTTTTACTCATAGGTTGATTTCTATCTAATATCATTTGTCTAACAATTAATAAAGGATTATTTGAACCAAAATAAGTATTTTCTCCTATATATAATGTATCACTATATTTTTCAATTCTAGATTTTAAATTATCAAAATTATTAGTACTATTTAATCCAGTTGTTCCATATAATCCAAGATCTAAACAATGATCTATTGCAGATTTTGATAAAGATGGAAACATATGCAATTCATATAAAGGTGTTAATTCATTAACGATTTTTTCAAACTCTGATGTATTTTTATTATCAAAATTTTTAATATAATTTTGAAAAAATTTTTTTGGAGCTATTCTTGCCATATTAATATACCTTAAAATAGTAATTTCACAAGAATTGTTACTATGACATCTTTGTTCAGGTTCTTTAGTAATTGGAAAATCTTTATTTATACATTTAAAATAATCATCATAAACTGCTCCACTAATATTTAATTCAACATTTCCATTCGGAATATAATCATCATCTTCATAATCAACATTTGCATGTATTAATAATGTTCCTCCAAAATTGTCAACTATAAAATTTGTTTTATTTTTATGAGCAATCGGTTTAAATTCATTTGAATTTGAAGTTCTAAATAATAATTGACCAATTTTATATTTATTTAAATATTTATCGTTATAACCATCAATTGTTATATTTTCATCTTCATCTGATAAAAAAGACCATGTATATTTAGGATTACTAACTGAAATTTCTATTTTGCTATTTGGTTTAAAATAAATTGGATATTCAATTTCTCCAATCATTGCAGGAACATTTATTTTTATTATATTTTTATTTTTGTTATATGCTAAAATAAGTTTATCTTTATCGAAGAAATTTTCTTTGAAATTTTCATCTTGTACTAAATATGAATTTGTATTTCCAAAATTATTTTTGTTTTTTTTTGAAACAATTATATTATTTTCAATGTTTTTAATTTCAATATTTTTATTATTTTTATTTTCATTATTTTTATTTTCATCTTCTTTATTTTCCATATATTCAGTTTCTAAATCTTTATTTTCTTCTTTTAATAAATTTCCTTTTGGAGTCTTAATTTCAGTATTTTTATAAATTATTTTATTTTTATTTATTTTGAAATTTTTTGAATAAGAAGAATCACAAATTCCCATAAATGAAATAAAATTATTAAATAAATTAATTTATAAATTTAATTTAGAATTATTTTTTATAATATATACAATAAATTATATATAATATTTATTCTTATATTTAAATTAATAACAATAAAATATAATTTTTACATTTTATCTAAAATTATATTAATTTTTTGTATATTTTGAAAACATATTTGTTTTAACTCATCAGTCATATTATTTTTTTCTTGTTTAGTTAATATATAATTAATTTTAATTACATTTGTTATATCTCTTAATGATATTTCTTTTTCTTTATAAAATGATAAAATTTCTTTTTTATTATTATTTATATTATTTAACAATATTAATAATTTTCCAAATTGAAAATCTAATTTAATTATTTTTTTATCGCATACAATATTATCTAAATTTTCTTTTAAGATTTTAATATCATTTATAAAATTATTAAATGAATTTTTATTTGTTATTTTAATTTTAATTAAATTTTTTTTAATTGTTTCAAAAATATAAATAATGATAATATTAAAAAATTTTTTCTTTGATTTTTCTGTAAAACAATTATTAGAAATTAAATCTAAATTATTATAAAATTTATTAATATCTTCTATTATTAAATAAATATAGTCATTTCCTTCATTTAAAGTATTTTTATTATAATTTATTTTTTCTAATTCTGTAAATAATATTTTATCTATTTTAAAAATTTGTTTACAAATTGGATAATATAAAAAAAATGAAATTTCATTTAATAAATTTTTATAAAAAATTATTTGTAAATTATTTTTAGGTGAAATTCTTTTAATTATTTTAAATATTGTATTTATACTTTCAAAACATATTATTTTTTCAATTAATAAATTATATAAATTATTTTTATCTTTATAAATTTTATCACTTAAAATAGGTGTTATTTTTTCAATATTAATATTAGGAAAAATTTTTTCTTTTAAATTTTTTTTTGTTTTTCTCATAAATTGAATTAAATTAAAAATATTTTTATAATAATTTGCTTCTTTATCAATTTTTAATAATTCAATATAGTGATAATTATCAGGGATTACTTGTATATAATTAATATATAATTTTTTAATATATTTTTTATCAACAAATATATTTAAACAAGAATATATATAATAATCATAAATAGTATATATATAACCATAAATATCCTTTTCAATATTTTTTAAATATAATTTATATGTATATAATTCTAATATAAAATTAATTGTATTTATACAACTATTATTGAAAATTAATTTTTCTAAATGAATTGATTTATTAAATATTTTATTTCCAAAAATTTCAAATAATTTTTTTTGCTCTTTATTGTTATCTAAATTTTTAATTTTTTCAATAATTGTATCATTATTTATGATATTAATATTATAATCATTAAATAATGAAATATATTCTCCATAATTAATTATTTGATTGTTATAACTATTAATTAAATTTTCAATATTATTTACATTAATTTTTTTCCAATTTTCTGAACATAATATATGATATAATTTTTTTATATTATAAATCATATCTAAAAAACTTAAATTTTTAAAAATTTTATTTAATTTATTTTTATATTCTTCTAAATTTTGAATTTTAAATGAATTTAATAAGTATAGTCCAAATAAATATAAAATTGAAATTATTTTAAATCTTATATTTTTATCATCAAAATTATATATAAATAAATTATAAATATCAAATAATTTAATTATATTTGATGTTAAATTATCTATAAAAATATTTTTATTATTTTTAAATAATTTTCCAATATCAGAATTGTAATTCATATATATTTGAATATTGTTACATATTTTTGTAAAATTGATAATTATTTCATTAAAAAAATAAAATAAATTTTTTTCTGTAAAATTAAGGATATTTAAATTATCAATTTTATAAATATTGTTTGGATTAATTGTATTGCAATTTGAACAATAAATTAATGAAATTCCCTTTATTATTTTAAATAAATGTTTTTGAAAAATTTCTATCAATGTAGTAAAAAATTTTTGAAGTGTATTTTTTTCATTTTCATTTTTTGAAATTTTATATAATTTAAAAATTTCAAATAAATCATTGAATTCTGATGATTTAATATTATTTTGAAATATTAAAGACAATTTTTCTTCAAAATTTTCTAAATAATTGTTTTTTATTTTTTGTAATTCATTTATAAAACCAAAACAAATTAATGATTTTTTATTTAAATTAGAAGATGATATTTCTTTAATTAATAAATTTATTTTAGAAAAATTGTTTTCTTTATTATTATATGAATTATTTATATTATCTAATTTATTTTTCCAATTTTTTAATTGTAAAAAATTATTTAAAATTAATTTACAATGATTATATTTTTGTTTTTTTAATAAAATTTTTGAATTTATTACATAAGATTTTTTTAATTTATTAAAAATAAATTTATAATTTTTAATAGTGCTTAAAGAATCATTTACATTATTTAAAATTTTTATTGAATTATTAAAACTTTTAGATAATAAATTAAATTCTTTTTCAAAAATATATTCCAAATATTTATTAATAATATTTTTTTTAATTTCATATTTTTCTTTAATATTTATTAAATAATTTATTGTTTCATTTGATAATAAAATTTTATTATTTTTAATAATATTTTTAATGATTTCTTTAAAAATATTTTGATAATAATCTTTATATGTTAGTTCTTTTGGGATAATTTCATAAAAATTTTTTGCATTCAATTCACTTATTTCACTTTCAAATAAAGATTTATTATTTTCAAATTCTTTTAAATAATTTGTTCTTTTTTTATTCCATTCACTTTTATTTATATCATTCATATATTCATTTTTATAATATTTACTTTTATCTATATATTCTAAAAAATTATAAAAATTATTTTCATTCATTTTTAAATTTAAAAAATATAATAATAATTTTTTATATATTAATAATATTAAAATAATTTTATAATTTAAATTTGATGAATAATTTAAATTTAAGTTGAAATTAAATTAAAAAATATATATAAATGTAATTTAAAAAATTAATTTTAAATATTGAAAAATTATTAATATTAAATAAATAATTTTAATAATATATAAAAATAAAATAGTTATAAAATTTTTTAACTTAAAAAATAATAGTTTTTATTATTCATTGAATTTAAATTTATTTTCATATTTAAAATTAAATAATATATATTAAATAATAAATAAATAAAAATTTTAAAAAAATTTAATTATTTTATAATAAAATTATTAAAATTATAATAAAACTTTTTATTAACTTGATTTTATTTATTGTTGATCTTTATATTTATGTGGAGGGAATTTTGCATTAAATGCATTATCAAATAAATAATTGGCTAATTCATCAACCGGATCTTCAGGTAATTTTTGACAAACATTTAAAATACCTTTACTTAAAACAGGAATAACATTTTCAGCTAAATATCTTCTTAAAACTTCAGATTTTTTTTCTAACAATTCTTTTTCATGTTTTTCTAAATCTGAAGCTTTTCCTTTATTATAATCTTCTTTAACTTTTTCTTTTTCATTATCATAAAATTCATCTTCTTCAAATTCTTTTGTTACTTCTTGAGATGCTTTACTAACTTTAGAATTAATTTCATTTTTATATAAATATTCTTGTTGATTATCAAATATTTGATAATTTGCTATTTTTCCATTTCTTTCAACAAATACTTTACATTGTTCTAAAATTTCCCCTTCATTTATTGTACCATTCACTCCTAAAATATCTATATTATTTTCATTAAAGAAATTTGTTAAATTTGGTTCACCTTTTTTTGATTCATTTAATTCTTTATATGTTTGTAATCTTCTATCTAATCTTCTTTGAATAATAGTTGGATCTTTATTTATATCTTCTAATTTTTTCATTCGTTCTCTTAAAAATTCATCACTACAATTATCTATTCTAATTATACTATTTGGTAATATTTCAGTTAAAACTTTATATTTTGTTGGATCTTCTGGAGGTTTTGATTCATCTGTATCTTCATTAAATAATGCAAATGCGTTTTTATAACTTCTTGGATAACCATCTAAAACATAACCTCTGTTTCGACATATATTTTGCATTAATTTTCTACGTAAAATTTTTATAACAATTTCATCAGGTAATTTTGAAATTTGACTTAAATCTAAAGGTAAATCAGTTTTTTTTCTATTAGGTCTTTTATTATATGTTTCTTGAGCTTCTTTAACATTATTATCTATTTCTTCTAATTTAGCTTTAATTTCTTCACCTAATTCATCTGTTAATGTTTTACCCCATTCAATTATATCTTTTATTTTAAAATGAGGTATATTAAAGAATTTAGATAATTTTTCTCCTATATATGATTTTCCACTTCCTGGTGGACCTGTAATCATAATTTTTACATTTTTTAATCCTCTATATTCATTAAATTCTTGACGTAATTTTTCAATATTTTCAGGGATACCAAATTCACAATGCCATTTAAATTGTCTTTTTTCAAATGCTTCATCTTCTTCATCATCTCTTTTTTCATCTAAAAATAATTTTGTTGGCTTTGCTTTTATATCTATACTTAATTCATCATAATAGGGTATACCCCTTTTATCTTGGGGATCTCTAAATTCTACTAATCCTGTTCCAACACCTTTTGCAATACTTGTCATTATATTTTTTAATTGTCTATTTTTAGTGTGATCTATTGCAAAAATATATTTATTTTTTGGTTTTGTTTCTATTATTCTTCTAATTAAACTAATTAAATCTTTTATATGAATAGTTGGAATGGTATTTTTTCCTTTTCCTATTATAGGAATTTTATTAGGAATTTCTAACCAACCCATTTTGAAATAATCATAAAATAAATCTTCACCACAACCATATATTAATCCACTACATACAATATATGTTTTTAATTTAGGATTTGTATTTGATAATGCTAATGTTTCAACCATTTTATCATGATAAAATTTATTATGTGGGATTCTTTTTATAAAATCTTTTTCTTTAAAATATAATATTTTTTTAGGTTCTTCTTTATTTTCTCCTTCTTCTCCATTTTCTTCTTCTTTTTTTTCTTCTTCTTCTTGTTTTTCTTCTTCTGGCTCTTCTTCTGGAACATATTCTTCTTCTTCAGATTCTGGTTCTTTTTCACCTTCTTCTTCAGGAGGTTTTTCTTCTTTTTTTTCCCCTCCTTCTTCTCCCTCTTCTTGTTCTTCTTCAGGTTGCTCACCTTCTTCTTTTTTATATTTAGGGGGTGTTCTTGCCCATGTCATAATTGATGTAACTATTATTAAAGTTTTTTCAGTTTCATATGTTAATGCCTTTAAACCTTTTATAATATAATCAATTTCGTTAAAATCTGCGTTATCCATGTTAAAAACAAAAATATCATTATCAAAAACTGGATGACGATAATTATCATTATAATCTAATGTTATTTCTTTTGGTGTAAAACGAGGAGGTAATGGTCGATTAACTTTTTGTATTGTTCCCATAAAATCATATTTTGTTAATGAATCTGGTTTTAAGTCAGTTCTCATATTTTCTATAAAAAAACTACTAAACCAACTATTCATATCGTTTAAAAATAATTTATATGTTACTGGCTTTGGTGGCTCCTTTTTTATCTTTTGTTCCTCTTCTTCATTAATTTCTTCATCAGCCATTATTTTAAGTTATATATTAAAAATATTATTTATTTAAAATTAATAATTTTTATTTATAAATAATTAAATAATTTTATGATTTGTATTTTAATTCAATTAAAAGAAGAAATTATTAAATTTTAACATTATAATATCAATTAATAAGTTTATTATTTATATTTTTATAAATATAAGTGAAAATTTTTATTATTATTATTAATATTGTTTTGAAAAAATATTTAAATAATATTTTTTAAAGGATAATTATTATTTTATATTTGATTTAATTATTAATAAATAAAAATCTTACAATTTACATAAATTAATAAATTAAATAATTTATTTTAAATGAAGTAAATTAAATTAATTATATATAAAAATGGAAAGCACAGAATCACCCATAGAAAAACAAGAAGAAAATCCAGTTGAAAAACAAGAAGAAAAACCAGTTGAAAAACAAGAAGAAAAACCAATTGAAAAACAAGAAGAAAAGCCCGTAGAAACTCATGAAGAACGAGGAAAAGATTTTAATCAACCTCATAAGGTATCAAAATATGAATTAATAAATCAAGACCCTTCTTTAAAACCATTTGAATGGGCCATTGATAGAAGAGTAAATCATTTTAAACGTCAATTAGAACAAATAGAAAAAAATGAAAAAGATTTAGTTGAATTCGCAAGATCATATGAAACAATGGGATTACATGCCTTACCAAACGGTGATATTCTTTATAAAGAATATGCACCTGGAGCAAAAGGAATTGCTTTATTTGGAGAATTTAATGGATGGAATAGAGATCAATATTGGGCAAAAAGAGACCAATTTGGTTTTTGGACATTAATTATTCCAAATGATAATGGAGAAACTCGTATAAAACATGGAACAAAAGTTAAATGTTTAGTTGTAACATGTAATGAAGAAAGAGTTGATCGTAATCCAATTTGGTCAAATTATTTAGTTCAAAATAAAGAAAGTTTCATTTTTGACAATGTTTTTTGGAACCCACCCCAAAAATATGAATGGAAATATCCAAAACCACATTTAGATAAACCAAAATCTTTAAGAATATATGAGTGTCATGTTGGAATGAGTTCATTTGACCAAAAAGTTTCAACTTACAGAGAATTTGCTGATAATATAATTCCAAGAATTAAAAGAACTGGATATACTGCAATTCAATTAATGGCTATTATGGAACATGCTAATTATGCAAGTTTTGGATATCATGTAAATAACTTCTTTGCTATAGCCAGTCGTTCAGGAACTCCAGAAGATTTAATGTATTTAGTTGATACAGCACATCAAGCTGGATTATTTGTTTTAATTGATATAGTTCATAGTCATGCAAGTTCTAATGTTGCAGATGGATTTAATAATTGGGATGGAACTGATTATTTATATTTCCATAGTGGTCCAATGGGACATCATTCTCAATGGGATTCAAGATTATTTAATTATAGTTCTTATGAAACATTAAGATTTTTATTAAGTAATTGTGCTTTTTATACGAATGTTTATCGTTTTGATGGATTTAGATTTGATGGTGTAACATCTATTTTATATAGAAATCATGGAATTAATTATGGATTTTCAGGAGCATATCATGAATATTTTGGAGATAATTTTGATGAAGATGGAGGAGTTTATACTATGTTAGCAAATTATTTGATACATAAAATAAATCCTGAAGCCATAACAATATGTGAAGATGTTTCGGGTATGCCTGGAATATGTCGTCCTATAGAAGATGGTGGATTTGGTTTTGATTATAGACTTAATATGTCAGTTGCAGATGTTTGGATTAAATACTTAAAAGAATATAAAGATGAAGATTGGAATATGGGAAATATTACATTTACTTTAACAAATAGAAGATATAATGAAAAACATGTAGGTTATGCTGAATCACATGATCAAAGTATTGTTGGAGATAAAACTATTTCAATGTGGTTATTTGATAAAGAAGTTTATTGGAATATGTCATGTAATGCACCTGAAACTTTAGTTATAGATAGAGGTATGTGCTTACATAAAATGATAAGATTAATTACTTTTGCATTAGGAGGTGAAGCTTGGCTTTGCTTTATGGGAAATGAATTTGGTCATCCTGAATGGGTTGATTTTCCAAGACCTGGAAATGGATTTTCTTATGCTCATTGTCGTAGAAGATGGGATTTATGTGATAATGGTTTATTGAGATATAAATATCTTTATAATTGGGATATGGCTATGAATAAATTAGATGATGTTTTCAATTTTATTTCTAGTAAAAGTCAATATATTACTGAAAAACATGAAGGTGATAAATTAATAGTATTTGAAAAAGGAGATTTATTATTTATTTTTAACTTCCATCCTTATCAATCTTATGATAATTATAGAATTGGAACAATATGGAAAAGTGACCATAAAATTATATTAGAAAGTGATGAAGCAAGATTCTTTGGAAAAAGTAGACTTACCTATGGACATGAACATGCTTTTCCATGTATGCATACTGGTTGGATGAATAGACCCAATTATATTCAATTGTATATTCCTTCAAGAACTTGCATTGTTCTCTGTGCTGAAGAAAATTTACCAAAATATGACCTTTCTAAATTCGTAATTCAATGTATTGATTAAATAAAATATTAATAATTTATTTAATTATTGGTAAAATTAATTTTATTTAATATTTAATATTTACTTATTTAATTTTTATTTTTTTTTATTGTGATTTATTATATATATAATATATAATATAATATATTATAATTTTAATGGAAAAAAAAGAAGAAAAAAAAGAAAATAAAATTTTGCCAAAAGAAAAAGTATATAAAAAATTTTTTGTTGATTTTTCAGAACCTTTAGATAATAAATTATTAAGTATAGAATCTGCTATGAAATATTTAAATTCAAATATGAAAATTGATGGATTAAAAGGTAATCTAAAAGATTTTATAAAAATAAGTGTAGATGATAAAAGAAATAAAAAATGTTTATTAATTCAAGTAGATAATCAAATGCAATTTTCAAAAAAATATATTAAATATTTAGTTAAAAAATTTTTAAAAAGAGAAGGAATAGTTAAATATTTAACAGTTTTGTCTAGTTCTCCTAATTCATATGAAGTAAAAGTATTAAAAAATAACAATGAAGGAAATTAAAAAATTAAATTTTATATAAAATTTTTTATTCTATTTATTGATAATTAAATTGATAATATTTATTATATAAATTATTAAATAAGAATAATTAATTATTTATTTTTTT
>JAEEGL010390357.1_pt1 | contig 12290 bp, 5 predicted proteins | sample 9134231 | NCBI WGS metagenome assembly JAEEGL01 (sample SAMN16246548, study PRJNA631951) | gut metagenome | biome: gut microbiome; feature: rumen; material: fiber-attached | host: Bos | place: Iran: Karaj | collected 2018-10 | reverse complement strand
TAAACAGAGCGGGGAGATCGTACAGGGAGACAAGACTGGCGATCGCCCCCTCTCTGATATTGTGAAAGACTATATCAAAGAGAAGTACCAGAAGCCTGGGGCAGTGTTCCTGGGTGTGGTGCATCGCTTGGATCGTCCTGTCTCAGGACTGGTGGTCTTCGCCCGTACCTCAAAAGCGCTTACCCGTCTGAACAAAATGTTTGCCGAGGGCGAAGTGCACAAGACTTATTGGGCGATTGTGAAGAATGCCCCTCGCACCAGCGAAGGGACACTCGAGCACTGGCTGGTGCGGAACGAGAAACAGAACAAGTCGTATGCCTACGACCAGGAGCGCCCCAATGCCAAGAAAGCCATCTTGAAATATCGCGTTATCGGTCATTCCGACAACTACAGTCTGTTGGAGGTGCAGCTGATGACTGGGCGCCATCACCAGATCCGCTGTCAGTTGGCAGCGATGGGTTGTCCCATCAAGGGCGACCTGAAATATGGAGCCCCTCGCAGCAATCCCGATGGCAGCATCTCACTGCTCTCGAGACGTGTAGAATTCATCCATCCCGTGTCGAAACAACCGATCATCGCAGAGGCACCCCTACCCGATGATCCGCTATGGCAGGCTTTTAAACAGTAGCGTCCTATGGTATATCAGCTTGCCGATAACATCACCTCTCCGTTGGGTATGACCAGCGCGCAGAACTATCAGGCTGTCAAGGCCGGACAGACAGCGTTGGCACCTTATTCTAATCTATGGGAGATCCCAGAGCCCTTTACGGCTGCGTTGTTCAGTGAGACCCAGTGGCAGGCGATGGCGCGTGAGGGCATGACGCGGTTCGAGTCGTTGGTGATGCATTCTGTCACCCAGGCCCTCGAGGGAACCAGTATCGATAGCTCATCCCCCCGTGTGGTGTTCATCCTGAGCACCACCAAGGCCAATATAGAACTGTTGGGCGATCCTGAGGCCACGCCAGAGCTGTTGCATCCTGGTGAGAGTGCCCGCCGTATAGCCAAGGCCTTAGGACTCACCACCGAACCTGTGGTGGTCTGCAACGCCTGTGTGTCTGGGCTCTCTGCACTGATTTTAGCAGAGCGTCTGCTCACCCAACGGCAGTATGACTATGCCATTGTCTGTGGGGCTGATATCCTCTCCCGTTTTGTGATCTCAGGCTTTCAGTCGTTCAAGTCGATGGATGCCCAACCGTGTCGCCCCTATGACATTGAGCGCTTGGGGATGAACCTGGGTGAGGCGGCAGCAACGATGATTCTCGCAGGTGAGCATACAGGCACAGAAAAGGGTTGGGCCCTGTTGCAAGGCACCATCCGCAATGATGCCCATCACATCAGCAATCCCTCGAATAAAGGTGAGGGCGCTTATCATGCAATGATGCCCCTACTCCAACAGATCAACCAAGACACATTGGCCCTGGTGAATGCCCATGGCACAGCCACGATGTTTATGGATCAGATGGAGGCCGTAGCCCTTCACAGGGCCGGACTCTCTGAGACACCAGTCAACAGCTACAAGGGCTATTTCGGTCATACCTTGGGTGCGGCAGGGGTGCTGGAAACGATCCTGACGATACAGGCACTCAATGATCAGTCCATCCTGGGCACACGCGGTTTCCAGGAGTTGGGTGTCTCTGTACCCATCCAGGTGTCGGCAGAGGCGAAAGTCACGGATAAAAAGACCTTCCTGAAGCTGATCTCAGGCTTTGGAGGTACGAATGCAGCCTTGTTGGTGTCTGCTGAGCCACAAGTCCAAGAAGCGCCTCAAAATACCCCTCAGACGCAGCAGACGCATCGCGTGGTGATCACCCCTGAAGGGGTTACGATCGATGGTCAGCCACAGACTGTCACCACCATAGGAAAAGCCCTGCTCACCGAACTCTATCGCACCCATGTGGGCGACTATCCGAAGTTCTATAAGATGGACGGACTGAGTAAGTTGGGCTTCCTGGCCGCAGAGCTGTTGACGACTGCTGAAGCAAAGGTGCAAGCCACTGAGACAGAGCCGCAACCTGCCGAAACGGAACAGCGCGCAGTGATCCTCTTCAACCACTCCTCATCGATCGATACGGATCAACAGTACCTGGCCTCCATCCGACCGGAGGACTATTTCCCCAGTCCGTCACTGTTTGTCTATACCCTCCCCAACATTGTCACAGGCGAGATTGCCATCAGGCATCACCTCCATGGGGAGACCTCCTTCTATAACCTGGCCTCCCGTCAGGAACCACTGATCAGTCAGATCCAGCAGGCAGCACTGGCCGATACAGCCACCAGGAGTCTGATCACCGGTTGGATCGACTATGAGGACGAGGCACATTTCTGTGCCGATATGTATATTCTGGAAACCACCCCAACCCCATGAGCCTATGAAGAAGAACGTCATCAAGTGGATTGGGATTGTGGTGCTTTCACCTCTCGTGCTGTGCTTATTGCTCGCCGTGTTGATCTATCTGCCCCCGGTACAGAACTGGGCGGTGAAGAAGGTGGCAGAGGTGGCCTCTGAGAAGACGGGCATGGACATCACCGTGGGTCATGTCTGTCTGGCCTTCCCCCTCGATTTGCAACTCGATGACGTGAAGGTCATCAAACAGAACGACTCCCTGGCGCAGGTGCGCGATACGATTGCCGATGTGCACTGTCTCATTGCCGATGTCAGGCTCCTGCCGTTGTTCCGCAGTCAGGTGGTCATCGATGAACTCTCACTCCAGCAGGCCCGTATCAACACCAATGGGTTTATCAGCGACCTGCGCATCAAGGGTGATCTGCAGGAGCTGTGGCTCTCGTCGAAGGGGATCGATCTCGACAAGGAGACGGTAGAGGTAAATGGCGCCCGGTTGGTGGAGGCCCGTCTGGATATCGCACTGAGTGATACCGCTGCCGCTGATACCACCCCCTCTACCCTGAAGTGGCGCATCAATGCGGATAGTCTCACCATCAGCCAGACCGACTTCAAACTCCATCTGCCTGGCGACACACTGAATGTCACTGGCTATATCGACCGGTTTGTGGCCCGTGAGGCCAATATTGATATCGGTAACAATATCTATAAGGTGGGAAGTGTCGACTGGCACAACGGTACCCTGGCTTACGATAACCGGTTCGAGCCTGAGACGGAGGGTTTCGACTATAACCATATCGCCCTCAACAGAATCAATCTGGGTATCGATCGGATCAACTGTACACCCGACAGCACCTCGTTCTTCATCAGAAAGACCTTCCTCAGGGAGAAGAGCGGCATTGAGGTGAATGAGTTCACGGGTGGCATCACCCTCGACTCGGCCTATAACCATATCCGACTGCCGCTGACCACCCTGAAGACCACCGACTCAAACATCATGGCGGAGGCCGACCTGGACCTCTCGGCCTTCGATGAGCAACACCCGGGTCAGATGAAGGTGCGCCTCTTTGCCCAGTTAGGCAAACAGGACATCCAGCGGTATGTGGGACAACTGCCCCAGAAGTTCATGGAGCATTTCCCCAATCATCCGCTCAACATCCGAGGTTCCATCAATGGCAACATGCAGCTGTTGGATGTCACAGGCATCGATATAGACTTACCCACAGCGGTCCATGCCTCGCTGAGCGGAAAGGCCCAGAACGTCACAGACATCAGTCGGATGAAGGCCGACCTGGAGGTGAAGGGTAAGACGCAGGAATTGAACTTCCTGGTAGCGCTGATCGATCCCAAGATGAGTGGCACCTATCGGATTCCCAACGGGATGGAGATCGATGGAAAACTGAGGGCCGATGGCACACGCTATACCGCTGACATGACCCTGCGCGAAGGTCAGGGTAACATGCAACTGAAAGGCAGCACCCTCATCCCCCTCAATGCCAGAGGCGAACTGGCACCTGAGATGATGACCTATGATGCGGAGGTCAGCATCAACCGTCTGAACATTCACCATTTCCTGCCGAAGGATTCGATCTATACCCTCTCTGCCGACATCTCTGCCAAGGGACACGGCACTGACTTCCTCTCGAAACAGAGTCGTCTGGATGCCAATGCCAGCGTCAGATTGCTGAAATACGGTTATATGAACCTCGATAACCTGACAGCCTCAGCCACCCTGTCTGACGGACGCGGTCAGGCCACACTGACAGGCCATAATGAGATCTTCGACGGTGATGTGGCTGTTGACATGCTGCTCTCAACCAAGAAGATCGAAGGTACGGTCAGTGCCAACCTCAAGAAAGCCGACCTCTTCCAGATGCGACTCTTGGACAAGCATCTGACGATAGGCACCTATGGCAAGCTGGATATCAACACCGACATGAAACAGACCCACTACCTCAGCGGGCGCCTCAACGAGCTGTATGTGAAGGAGGGCAACAAGGTGTATAATCCTGGCGATGTGGGCATCCTGGTGAAGTTGAATACCGACACCACGATTGTCAGGGCCCAGAGTGGCGATTTCATCCTGAAGCTCGATGCGAAGGGTGGCTACGAACAGGTGCTCAAGGAGGCGAATGTGTTAGCCGACTCTGTCACGGCCCAGTATAAGAGCAGAATCATCAACCAACCGGCCATCAAGGTACTGCTCCCGGTCGTAAAGCTGCATCTGGAGAGCAAACGTGAGAATCCGGTGGCCAACTTCCTCAGAGCCATCGGTATCGACTTCAAGGAGATGAATCTCGACCTGACCACCTCACCCGAGACAGGTATCAACGGGCAGAGTTATATCTACTCGCTGAACTACGACAGTACCCGCATTGACACCATCCGCCTGAACCTCACGCAGAAGGGGGAGCGTCTGAGCTATCAGCTGCAGGTGTGCAACAACCGCAGAAACCCGCAGTTCGTGTTCAACTGTCTCGTCGATGGTCATTTCCATAGCCATGGGGCACTGGCAGGGCTGCGCTACTTCGACAAGGACAACAAGATGGGCCTGCGTATCGGTGCCACGGCAGAGATGGAGAAAGAGGGGCTGCGCATCAGACTGCTGCCTGAACGCCCCACCATTGGCTATGAGGAGTTCAACCTCAACCCCGATAACTATGTCTTCCTGGCCCGCAACAAGAGCATCCAGGCCCATATCGACCTGGTCAACGATGAGGGAGCGGGTGTGAAGATCTACACGGAGAATCAGGACTCCACGATGCGACAGGATCTTACGGTGTCTCTGAACCGTGTCGACCTGCAGAAGGTCACCTCGGTGATTCCCTATCTCCCCCGACTCACTGGCTCGCTCAATGGCGACTACCATATCCTGCAGGATCAGGAAGGACGCTTCTCTGTGGCCTCCGACATGGCTGTCAGACAACTCACCTATGAAGGTTCACCCCTCGGTAATATCAGCACCGAACTGGTGTATATGATGATGGAGGATAATGCCCATGCCGTAGAGGCCCGTCTGATGCGTGACGGCGAGGAGTTTGGCTTGCTGAGTGGCACCTATCGCGATGTGGGTGAGGGGCAGCTCGATGCCACTCTGACTATGACGCGTACCCCCCTCTCCATCATCAATGGGTTTATCCCCGACCAGCTTATTGGTCTCGAAGGCTATGGCGATGGTACGCTCGATGTGCATGGCAGTCTGGTTCACCCTGATGTCAACGGTGAGGTGTATGTCGATTCCGCCTATCTGGTCAGTGTGCCCTACGGTGTCCGGATGCGCTTCGATAATGACCCCATCCGTATCGTGGGCTCCCACCTGTTGCTCGAGAACTTCGGACTCTATGCCTATAACGATGAACCGCTGAATATGATGGGTGATATCGACTTCTCGGATACGCGACATATCAATATCGACCTCCGCATGCGGGCCCAGAACCTGCTGCTCATCAATGCCAAGGAGGAACCGGGGGCTATCGCCTGGGGTAAGGCCTATGTGAACTTTGCCACACGTATCCAAGGCCCGCTGGAGCAGATGCAGATGCGAGGGCGCGTGGATCTGCTGGGCAATACCGACATGACCTATATGCTGCTCGACTCACCGCTGTCGGCAGATAACCGACTGGATGAGCTGGTGAAGTTTACCGATTTCAGCGACTCCACCCAGACGGTCATTGTCCGCCCCACACCCACTGGCTTTGAGGCCGACCTGAGGGTCAACATCTCCCAGGGAGCCCGTATCGTGTGCTACCTGAATACCGATCAGTCCAACTATGTCGATCTGATTGGTGGTGGCGAACTCCGAATGAAATACAACTCGGATGGCATCGACCTGAAAGGCCGTTATACCCTCACCAGCGGTGAGATGAAATATGCCTTGCAGGTGATCCCGCTGAAGACCTTCACCGTGAAGGATGGCAGCTATGTGGAGTTCACGGGCGATCCCTATAACCCGAAGCTGAACATCACCGCCACCGAAGAGGTCAAGGCTACCGTGAGCAACGACCAGGGCCAGGGCAAGAGCGTGCTCTTCCACTGTGGTGTGTCTATCACGAAGACCTTGAAGGATATGGGTCTGGCCTTCACCATCGAAGCCCCTGAAGACAATGCGGTGAACGGTGAACTGGCCACGATGACCGATGACCAGCGCAGTAAGGTGGCAGTGGGTATGCTCACCACGGGCATGTACCTCTCCGATGGCAATGCCAGTGCTTTCTCCATGAACTCTGCCCTCAGCTCTTTCCTGCAGAGTGAGATCAATAACATCGCAGGCTCAGCCCTGAAGACCCTCGACCTCAGTGTAGGTATCGATAACACCACGGATGCCACTGGCTCTATGCACACCGACTATTCGTTTAAGTTTGCCAAGCGCTTCCTCGATAACCGTCTGAAGGTGCAGATTGGCGGAAAGGTCTCTTCAGGCAGTTATGATATACAGGGCTATAAACAGTCGTTCTTCGACAATGTGTCGATGGAATATCGCCTGAACCAGGATGCCACCCAGTATCTCAAGGTGTTCTACAAGCAGAACTCCTACGACTGGCTCGATGGCTATACGAATGAGTTTGGTATCGGCTTCATCTGGCGCCGCAAGTTCAGTAACTTCTGGGATATCTTCCAGCCCTGGAAAAAAGAGCCCCAACCCTCCATGATGCGAGGCCCTCGGCCCATGAGGCCCCTTAGGACAGATAGTATCAAAAACGACTCCATAATCAAATCGCCCCAATGAAGATCCTACGTCATACATTATACTTCATCGCCCTGACCCTCTTCACCTCCTGCTCGATGACCAAGGGCCTCCCGGAAGACGACCAGCTCTTCACAGGCCTGAAGAAGATCACCTGGACCGATGCCCCCAAGGAGAGCCCCTACCAGTCACACGTAGAGAGCACGATGGACGAGGTGGAGGCAGCCCTCGCCACAGAACCCAATGGCTCCATCTTTGGCAGCAGCTATCACACAGTCCCCTGGTCGTGGCATCTGTGGGTGTACAACAAATATGCCGGCAAGGACTCGAAGTTCGCCAAGTGGATGACTAAGAGCTTCGGTAAGGCCCCGGTCCTGATGAGTAAGGTGAACCCCACCCTGCGTGCCTCTGTGGCCCGTTCCGTCCTGCAGAACAATGGTTATTTCCGTGGGAATGTCACCTACGAGATCATCCCGCAGAAGAATCCCAAGAAGTGCAAGATCGGTTATACCGTCACCCTTGATTCCCTCTATACCGTCGATTCACTGCAGTATAAGAACTTCCCCGACGAGATGCAGGCACTCATCGACTCCACCAGTGAGGAGAAGGCGGTGCGCGCCAGTGATCCCTTCAGTCTCGATGCTCTGGAAACGGAGCGCAACCGTGTGAGTCTGCTCTTCCGCAACAACGGTTACTACTTCTACAACACCAACTACGCCTCTTATCTGGCCGATACCTTTGCCGTGGCAAACAAGGCCCAGCTCAGGTTCCAGCTGGCGGATAGTCTGCCGTCAGATGCCCTTCACAAATGGTATATCGGCAACATCGATATCCTTTTCCGCAAATCGTTTGCCGACCAGCTCACCGACTCTATCAAACGGCGCCATCTCACCATCCATTACAGTGGCAAGCAGTCACCTATCCGCCCCAGTGTCGTACTGAGGGATATGCGCCTGCGCCCCCGTCAGGAATACAGTTATGAGAAGCTGCAGGAGTCTGCTTCACTCATCAACTCCAATGGGGTGTTCAGCAGCACTGATTTCAGGTTCACGCCACGCGAGGGTACCGATACCCTTGACCTCCGGTTGAGTTGTACCTTCGATAAGCCCTATGACTTCTATATCGAGGGCAATGCCATCGGGCGCACCAGTGGTCGCTATGGCCCGTTGGTAAAGGTGGGTCTCACCAAGCGCAACACCTTCCGTGCTGCTGAGAAGCTCGATATCAACCTGCATGGCTCCTATGAGTTCTCGCTCAACGACAAGTCGCGTGAGAGCAACTACCAGTATGGTGCCGATGTCTCCCTCGAGTTCCCGCGCCTGCTCATCCCCTTCTATGATCCCAACAAGATCCGTCGTGATGCGAATGGGCGTCGCATCCGTCGCCGGAGGTACTATGCCACCCCCACCACCCTGGCGAAGATCTCTGCCGATGTCATCAGCCGTCCTGACTATTACAAGATGCATATCGTCTCCGGCGAATGGACCTATACCTGGCAGAAGACGGAGACCAGCCGTCATGAGTTCTCCCCCCTCACCGTGAAGTATCAGTTCAAGAACACCGTCACGGAGAAGTTCGATTCGCTGGTGAAGGAGAACCCCTACCTCCTCAGGTCGATGGGCGACTATTTCATCCCGAAGATGCGCTATACCTACACTTATACCAGTCCCTCCACCCAGCGCAATCCCATCCGTTGGGAGACCTCCATTGAGGAGTCTGCCAACCTCCTGTCGCTGGCAGGTGTGATCTTTGGCAAGGACTGGAATGCGAAGGACAAGCGCCTCTTCAACAACCCCTATGCCCAGTTCCTAAAGCTGGAGACCGACTTCACGAAGACTTGGGCGGTGGGTGAGACGTCCAGTCTGGTAGGTCATATCAACGCGGGGGTTGTCTGGTCGTATGGTAACAGCGAGGAGGCCCCTTACACCGAGGAGTTCTACGTGGGCGGTGCCAACACCATCCGAGCCTTTGCGGTACGCGACATCGGTCCTGGTGCTTTCTCCGACCGTGGGGTCTCTGGCAAACAGTGGAAACAGATGTTCTACCTGATGCGCAATGGTGACCTGAAACTCGTGGCCAACCTGGAATACCGCATGCCGCTCTTTGGCGACCTGAAGGGTGCGGTGTTCCTCGATGCCGGTAACGTATGGCGCCTGAAGCGACCGGAGGAGTTTTATAACATAGACCCCGAACTCAGGGAATGGACCGACGATATGTATCTCAAGGCCTCACGCTTCTTCAACGACATCGCCCTGGGCACTGGTTTCGGTCTGCGTTATGACATGGGCTTCCTGGTGGTTCGTCTCGACTGGGGTTGGGCCATCCACCTGCCGAGTAACAATGGTATCTCGCGGTATTTCTTCAACGTAGAGCGCTTCCGCGATCTCCACACCCTCCACTTCGCCGTCGGCTATCCTTTCTAATTCTTTTAGATAATAAGAACATAAGAAACATATTCTTTTTTTAGACATAAGCGCTCGGCGACGCAAGGAGACGCTTGCTACCGCAGGGACGCAAGAACATAAGAACATATTTTTTATAGGCAGGGTAAAAACAGTGCAGAATAATCTTTTGTTTCTTTTGTTCTTCTGTCTAAGAATGATTTTGTCCTTTTGTTCTTCTGTCTAAAATTATTTTTGTCCTTTTGTTCTTCTGTCTAAAATTATTTTTGTCCTTTTGTTCTTCTGTCTAAAAAATATTTTGTAATTTTGCACGCAAGATTAACAAACTAATTGATAAAGCAATATGAAACCAACGCTTTTTTTGCTTGCAGCAGGTATGGGCAGCCGTTATGGCGGCCTGAAGCAGCTCGATGGTCTGGGACCCAATGGCGAGACCATCATGGACTATAGTATCTACGATGCCATCCAGGCCGGATTCGGCAAGATCGTATGGGTTATCCGTAAGGATTTCGAGGAGCAGTTCCGCACCCAGATCCTCTCTAAGTACGAGGGGAAGGTGAAGTGTGAGCTCTGCTTCCAGGCACTCGATGCCCTGCCTGAGGGCTTCACAGTACCTGAGGGCCGTCAGAAGCCCTGGGGCACGAACCATGCTGTCCTCATGGGTAAGGATGTCATCAAGGAGCCCTTCTGTGTCATCAACTGCGATGACTTCTACAACCGTGATGCCTTCATGGTCATCGGTAAGTATCTGGCCAACCTCCCCGAGGGCGCTAAGAACCAGTATGCTATGGTAGGTTTCCGCGTGGGTAACACCCTCTCTGAGAATGGTACCGTGGCCCGTGGCATCTGCTCGAAGAACGCCCAGGGTCATCTCACCACCGTGGTAGAGCGCACCGAGATCGTACGTTGCGCTGCCGATGGCTCCAACGCTGGTGCAGCCACAGAGCCCATCCGTTATAAGGATGAGAACGGCCAGTGGGTAGAGGTTGCCGACAACACCCCGGTGTCAATGAACATGTGGGGCTTCACCCCCGATTACTTCGAGTATTCCGAGGCCGAGTTCAAGACCTTCCTCAGCTATCCGAAGAACATGGAGAACCTGAAGGCCGAGTTCTTCATCACGCTGATGGTCAACAAGCTCATCACCGAAGGTACAGCCACCGTTGAGGTGCTCGACACCACCTCGAAGTGGTTTGGTGTGACCTATGCTGCCGACCGCGACACCACCGTGGCCCGCATCCAGCAGTTGGTAGATGAAGGTGTTTATCCGAACAAGCTGTTTTAAATGGACATCAATCTCATAAACGAAGATCAGCTGGCCCGCCTGAGCCAGCTGATTTCTTCCGCGAATACCATTCTCATCACCTGTCACAAGAGTCCTGACGGCGATGCCATAGGCGCCTGCTTAGGCTGGGCAGAATATCTGCGCACCATCGGGAAGGATCCCGTGGTGATCGTGCCCGATCAGTATCCCGACTTTCTGAAATGGATGCCGAACACCGAGAAGATCGTGCGTTACGATAAGCATTCGGCCAAGGCCGACATGCTCTTCAAGATCACCGATCTCGTGTTCTGTCTCGATTACAACACCACCAGTCGTGTGGAGGACATGGAGCCGGCACTCCTCAGTTGCAAGGCCCCCAGGGTACTCATCGATCACCATCTCTCACCCGATGTGCCGGCTGAGCTCACCATCTCAGAGCCGGAGGCCAGCAGCACGTGTGAGCTGGTGTTCCGTCTGGTATGGCAGCTGGGCGCCTTCCCCCAGATGGGTAAGCAGTTTGCTACCCCCATCTATTGTGGCATGATGACCGACACAGGTGGCTTCACCTATAACTCCAGCCGGCCGGAGATCTTTGCCATCATCAGTGAGCTGCTCACAAAGCATATCGACAAGGACAAGATCTATCGTAATGTCTATCACAACTACAGCGAGGACCGCATCCGTCTGATGGGGTATGTCATGTATGAGAAGCTGGTGTACCTGCCGCAGTATCATGCCGCCTATTACACCCTCACCCGTGAGGAGCAGAAGCGTTTCCATTTCCTCAAGGGCGATGCTGAGGGACTGGTCAACATCCCCCAGCAGATCAAGGGCCTGAAGCTCTCCATCTCGTTGCGTGAGGACTCTGAGAAGGAGCTGGTATGGGTAAGTCTGAGGTCGGTGGATGACTTCCCGGCCAATGAGGTGGCCGAGCAGTTCTTCAATGGCGGAGGCCATCTGAATGCGGCCGGTGGCCGCCTCAATGGCACCATCCAGGATGCCATCGCCACCGTCACCAAGGCCCTCGAGGCCTTCGCCTCCCTATTAAAGGCATAAAAAAAGGGGCTCAACCGAGCCCCCTTTTTTATTGCATGTCGTAAACGACTTGCATTAACTTTTTCCCTAAGGCATCCGCCTCCGCCATGCTCTGGGCCTCACTATACACACGGATGATCGGTTCCGTATTCGATTTCCGCAGGTGAACCCACTTGTCGGGGAAGTCGATCTTCACACCGTCGATATCATTCACCTGAGCCTCAGGATCCTGTGCAAACAGCTCCTTCACCTTCACCAGAATGGCATCCACATCCGTCTCTGGTGTCAGGTCGATGCGGTTCTTGGCAATCTGATAGTCGGGGAATGTCTTGCGCAGGGCACTGACCGAACAACCCTTCTGAGCCAGACTCGACAGGAAGAGGGCGATACCCACGAGAGCATCACGGCCATAGTGGCTCTCGGGATAGATCACACCACCATTACCTTCACCACCGATCACGGCACCCACCTCTTTCATCTTCGTGGTGACGTTCACCTCACCCACAGCTGCAGCAGTGTACTGGCCACCGTGCTGCTCGGTAACGTCGCGCAGAGCGCGGGTTG
>JAEEGL010131810.1_pt1 | contig 12290 bp, 15 predicted proteins | sample 9134231 | NCBI WGS metagenome assembly JAEEGL01 (sample SAMN16246548, study PRJNA631951) | gut metagenome | biome: gut microbiome; feature: rumen; material: fiber-attached | host: Bos | place: Iran: Karaj | collected 2018-10 | reverse complement strand
TCACATTTGGAAGTGCTACCGTTGCAGTCATAAGATCACCCCTTTCGCAAACGATATAATACTATTATAGCACACTTGCGTAAAAAAGTCAAGATGCCTCGTCTCCGAGGCACCTCTTTTGGTAATTTTTATGCTAATCGCTGGTTTCCCAGACGACTTCAATACTCTTGAAGATTGGAATATCGTCTGGATGGAAAGTATCATCGATGGTTTGCATTTGCTCTTCTACGCTTGGCCCTGCGGCTCCTCGGAAGCTGGCTTTTTCCATACGTACGGCGCCAAAATCTAGGTCGTCGCGAGCATTTATATTGTCGATATTGACGCGGATGCAATCGCGGAGATGCTTATCGGCAGCGGCGGCCAGCGTTTCGGCTTTAAGCTGAGCGTCATGATATGCGTCGCCGATTAAGCCGCGTTCATAAGATTTTGGATCTTTGAGCTGGAAAGAAATATGGAAGCGTGGTGCGCCCTCGGTTTTGGATGTGAGTACGAGGAGTTTTGAAAGTCGCTCTTTATTATAGTCGAACTTTAGGTAGGCATATTGCGTAAAGAAAAAGCCGTCCGATACGCGTTTAGTGAGGTTTTTGCTGAGGTCTTCTTCGGTTTTCGCCTCGATGCGATTTGTTGTGAATTCCTCGCGGATGTTATATGCATTCGTCTTGAAATCCGTAGCGGCGAAGTCTGTATTTTCTTCGATAAAGTTGAAATAATCTTTTACGAGCTGAACACCCTTCTGGAGAACTTCGTCGTATGAATCGGCATGTTCGTGAAAAGTAACGCTCGCAACAATTTGATCTGGCGCCACCATGCGGTGAGCATCGCCCTTGACTATGATTTGCATATAAAAACTCCGTTTTTGCTTATGCTTATTATAGCATGGAGCCTATGCTTGCTACGAATTAGAAATGTGATAAATTATGAGTTATACTGCAAAGGAGGGGGATGATAATGAAATGCAGTAGCTCATTTGGAGCGAAATTATATGATCTAATACTTCACGATGACGCAAAAATAAATACGAAAGGAGTTTTTTCTGATGGACAAGAAAGTTTTTGAATTGATTGCAGCGGAAAAACAGCGTCAGAGTGAAGGTCTGGAGCTGATTCCGAGCGAAAACTATGTCTCTAGGGAGGTCCTAGAGGCGATGGGTTCGGAATTAACCAACAAATATTCAGAGGGTTATCCGAACTTTGAAGGACTTGATGGCGATGATGACGAGGTGCTGGCTACAACTACGGTCGGACATCGTTATTATGGTGGTCAGGACAATACGAACCAAATTGAACGTTTGGCGATTGCGCGTGCGCGCCGCCTTTTCCATGCGGATCACGCTAATGTGCAGCCACATTCTGGCGCACAAGCGAATAATGCAGTATACAACGCATGGTTGGAGCCTGGTGACACGGTGTTAGGCATGAATCTTGGTCATGGTGGCCATCTAACGCATGGCTCGCCGGTAACGCAGAGCGCAAAAATCTATAATTTTATTGCCTACGGTACGAATATTGAGACGGGCGATATAGATTACGACGAATTAGAGCGCTTGGCGCGTGAACATCAACCAAAGATTATTCTAGTTGGCTATTCGGCCTTCATGAAAGTGCCAGATTTTGAGCGCGTAGCAAAGGTCGGCAAAGTGATTCCGGGATGTCTTTTGATGGCGGATATGGCACATGTGGCTGGCTTGATTGCTGGCGGTGTGCATCCGAACCCACTTGATTACGGCTTCCATGTCATGACTACGACTACGCATAAAACATTGCGTGGCCCACGAGGTGGCTTAATTTTGAGTAAGGGTATTGTGGGGAATCCACTTCGCCGTCCAGAGCATACTTTGGAGAATATTCCGACGCTCATCGACCGCTCGGTCTTCCCTGGTACTCAGGGTGGTCCACTCGAGCATATTATTGCAGCAAAGGCAGTATCGTTCTATGAAGCCCTACAACCGGATTTCCATGATTATGCCGCTAAGATTGTTGAGAATGCTAAGGCTTTGGCTGCTGCGTTAAAAGAACGCGGCTTCAAGCTGATTGGTGATGGGACCGAAAATCACCTAATCCTTGTTAATGTAATAGATTCCTATGGGATTGATGGCAAAAAGTTTGAGCGCGCTTTGGATAAGATTGGTCTGACGCTAAATGCGAACTCCATTCCGAACGATACGCGTAAGCCATTTGAGCCGTCTGGTGTACGTCTTGGCACGCCGGCAATTACGACGCGCGGGCTTGGCGTAGACGAGATGGTGCAAATCGCTGAATGGATGAAAAAGGCCGCCGAAGTATGCGCTGGTGAGCGTGACGAATCTGAGCTCGCGGCGATGCGCGAGGAAGTGCGCGAACTCGCCCTGCGCTTCCCGCTTCCGAGTGAAAAATAATTTCGCCCACCAAAAATCTCCCTAGAAAGGGAGATTTTTTATAGCTTTGTGCGATTGTTTAGGGCGCTCGTAAGTGTTATTTGGTCGGCATATTCGAGCGATACGCCCAGCGGTAAGCCGCGGGCTAGGCGTGTGATTTTTAGTTCCGGATATTTTTCGTGTAGGAGTTTATCTAATAAGACAGCGGTCGATTCGCCTTCGACGGACGGATTAGTGGCAATAATGACTTCTGTTACGGAATCTTCGTTTATGCGCTCAATGAGCTCTTTTATATGAAGCTTATCGGCCGTAATGCCATCCATCGGCGAAATAGCGCCGCCGAGAACATGATAAGTGCCGGTAAAAGACTTAGTGCGTTCGATTGCGTAAATATCGAGTGGCTCCTCAACGACTAGGACGAGGCTTTTGTCGCGGGTCGGATCGTCATAGATTGGCGAAACTTCGTCAGTTGCGTCCATAATGGCGAATGTTTTGGGGCAAATTTTGACGCCCGTGTGAAGATTTTGGAGCGCATCAGCGATATTTTCGGAAATATTAGCGTCGGATTTGAGCAAAAAATAGGCGTAGCGTTCGGCCGTGCGTGAGCCAACACCTGGTAGACGTCCGAGGGCGTCTATGACGTCATTTAATGCCGATGGCAGCATAATCTATAGTCCGAGGTTGCCAAGGCCGCCCATGAGCGGTTTCATCTTGTCGGTAGCAATTTCTTGAGCTTTTGCAAAACCGTCGCGGAAGGCATTTTCGGTCCAGCGTTCAAGTTCGTGAATATCGTCGAGATCGATTTTTTCTGGATCAAAGGTAACTTTTTTAACCTTGAGTTCGCCAGTAATTTGAATAACGACAGCGCCGTCGCCGGCTTCAACTTCTACGATTTCATTCTTGAGTTCTTTTTGGGCTTTACGAAGTTCGTTCAGCATTTTCATTTGGTCCATAGTGGCACCCATATTATTCATCTCCCTTTTGTTCCGTCTCTTGAACGGCAACTTTTTCGTATATATATAGTCTATCAGAATTGCGAGTCTTTGGCGATGTAATTATCTTTTTAAGTTCGAGTTTGTCATCTTGATATGGTCTACCCAATACGGCGACTGGCGCATCAATGCGTTCTGGAAGTGTCGTTAGTACGGTATAACTGTTGTAATCTTCGAGTAGCTTGTAAAAGTTATAGTTTTCGTCGTCTGGGTCGATAAGGATGATTGTGCCGCCATCGAGGTGGTCTTGGATGATAGTGATGTCGTTAGAAAAGTTTTTTGCAACGCGTGGCGTATAGCGATAGCCATAGACGAAATGCAATAGACCGGAAACGATAATTGTTACTACGACGATTACGACTGGCGTAGTACCGATAAAATGTGCGTATGGGTTTTCTGGGAATAGCGAATGCCATTTTTCAATAACGGATTCGAGGCCGGCCGTACTAAGTACGGCGATTGGAATAATAATTGAAATGGCAACATCTTGGTTGAAGCCGGAGACGACGATGGCAAAAATGGTGAGCAGGCTGATTACGGTGTTACGCGAAGTAAAGAGACGTCCCATAGAAGCAAGAATGCCGAATATTACCAACACGATGGTGGCTAGGCCGAAGAGCGGCGCAAGGTAAATACTGTCGTAGGCAAGACTAAACGAGAAGAATGGTGCAAAAGCGACTGATATGTTTTCGATAAATGCACTAAAACTGAAATTATCCATAAATAGTAGGTCTTTTATGACTTCATGATTAAGGAAACACCCGGCAGCCAATGGGAATATAGCGAGCACGAAAACTAAGATGCTAATAATAAGTTGATAGAGTTTGAGCTGTTTTAGGGCGAAGCGTAAATGCGGATGTGCAAGAGCGGCGATGCCTATGCCGACAGATACATAGATAAGCTGCGGCGTGTACATGGATAATGCTAAACAAAGAACAAAGCTAATCACGAGCATCGGATGAGTATGATCATTTCCGACAATTTTTGAACCGAGCCAAAGAATGACGGCGAGCCAAAAAACATACATTATGACTGGGGTTCCGTGTCCGGCTAGGAATAGAAAGGCGGTAGAAAGCGTAGTTAGAATAGAGCCGACAATCGCGACATCCGACTTAAACCAGCGGTTTAGTAATAGCACAATAAAGAAAGCGGCGAGTACTCCAATAATTATTGATGGGAGTTTTATTGATAATAACGACAGCCCAAATAGCGAGATGCTGATTTTCTGCAGAACTAAATATGGGAGATTAACGACATTGCCATTACTGACGAGGTTTGGACTAATACGATCAGCGCTAATGACGGAATCCATCTCGGCCTGGCTAAGGCCACTTGGGGCTACGCTAGGCAAGAAAATAAGTAAAGCAAAAAAGACGATCATTAAGACTATGTAGCCAATGATGAAGCGATAACGGTATAAAAAAGGTTTCGTAGAGCGCTTTTTCACTGCTCTGATTTTATCATGTTTACGGCAAGCTAAGCAAGCAAACTACTCATGCTTATTGTCGAGCGACATGAAGCGGACGCGGGCTTTATCAAAGTAGAGCTCAATACTGCCAGTGGCGCCACGGCGGTGCTTGGCAAGGATGAGGTCGGTAATATTTTGACGTTCAGTTTCTGGATTATAGTAATCTTCGCGATAGAGGAACATGACAATATCGGCATCTTGCTCAATGGAGCCAGATTCGCGGAGATCGGAGAGCATCGGAATTTGTGGGCTGCGTGATTCGACGGTACGAGAGAGCTGTGAGAGCGCGATGACCGGAACATTTAGTTCGCGAGCGATTAATTTAAGACCACGAGAAATCTCGGATATTTCCTGGACGCGGTTGTCCATTGAGCGTTTGGAGGAACCGGACATGAGCTGAAGGTAGTCTACGATAATAAGACCAATGTCATGGTCATGGGCGGCGCGACGGGCTTTGGTGCGCATTTCCATGACGGTGAGGCCAGGTGTGTCGTCGATAAGGATTGGGAGCTCGGAGAGTTCTGCCATCGCTTCAGAGATTTGCGAAAAATCATCACCGGAGAAATTGCCGGTTTCGAGTTTGAACGACTCAATGCCGGATGCGTCAGCAAGCATGCGGTTGATTAACTGTTGACGGCCCATCTCGAGCGAGAAGACTAAGACGCTCTTGTTATTGATGCGCGCAACGTTACTCGCGAAATTAAGGGCAAGTGCAGTTTTACCCATCGCTGGGCGGGCAGCAAGAATGATTAAGTCGGACTTATGAAATCCGGCCGTCATGCGGTCGAGATCTGGATAACCGGTTTTGTATCCGGCGATATTACCTTTATTTTCGTGAAGATTTTCTAGTAAATCGAAGGTTTCAGACAATAAGTCAGAGATTGGAATAAGGTCGTTATGAACATTCTGCTCAGATACCTCAAAGAGCGAACGTTCGGCGGAACCGAGTAGTTCGAGAGTCTCCGAGTCCTCATTAAAAGCATTTTCGGTAATGGTTGCTGCGGCAGCGATTAAGCGACGGCGGACAGCAGCTTCATTGACGCGTTCAGCGTAGTCTTTAGCATGGGCTGCAACCGGCGTGAAGTTGGCGAGTTCAGACAGATAGGCGGAACCACCGGCTTTTTGGATGAGTTTCTTTTTCTTGAGTTCGTCGCTAACCGTGACTAGATCGACCGGACGATGACGTTCGTATAGATTCCACATTGCATTATAGATGTGGCGGTGGCGCTCGTCATAGAAGTCCTTTGGCTGGACAATTTCGGTTACATCTGGCAATGACTCTTCGGAGATTAAAATTGCGCCAAGTAATGATTTCTCGGCATCAAGATTTTGTGGCGGAATGCGATCGGCCTTTGCTTTTGTATCACTCATCGATTGTTACCTCCTCTCCGCCACCCATTAATTCTGCTATTGCGGCCATCTCAGCGTCTTTATTGAGCGTCTGGTCTGTTACCTCTATTATATAATCTTTTGGCAAGACTTCGGCGATGTTTGCGGTGCGTTTGGTGATTTGGTCTTTGACGAATTTGCGCTTGGCATAGATAGTAAGCTTGCTGTCCTGGATCGTATAGTCGGAATCTTGTAGTAGCTTATAAATCATCGGGGCTTTTTCTTGGATATGTAGCAAAACTTGATTCCAGATTTCGGCGGCGTCTGCGCTTGGCTCGATGTTCGGTATTGGTTCGGTCGCTTTTTCTACTTCTGGTTTTTTGTCGGTAGCCTTATCTTTGTGTTGTGCGGGATTGGTTGGTTTACTGTTTGATGCTTTTGGCGCGGTAGCTAAAACTGCGCGCGGTGCTGGCGCAGGGGCGATAGGAAAAGCTGGCGCTATACTCTGTCCACTAAGAGCAAGCAAGAGCTTTACGTTCGGATAAGCGGAGCGCGAAACATCGGTAAGTTTATCGAGGAGCCCTAAATGAATCGGTTGGGGATTTGCGACGATTTCGGAAATGAGATTATCGGCAATGACTTCGGCTTTAACTCCAGAATCGAGCAGAGTCTGGAGTTGTTCGCGAACGCGTGCACCGTCGCCAGCTGCGTAGCCATTTAAAATATTCGTAATGGCTTCGGTTTGTGGTAGCCCTAGGGCTTTAGTGATTAGTTCGGCGTCGATTTTCTTGTCGCTTAATGTTGAAACTTGATCGAGGAGGCTAAGCGAGTCGCGGAAAGAGCCACCGCCGCGCTTTACGACTAGCTTTAAGGCTTCATCGTCGATGTTGATTTTTTCTGCCTTAGCGATTTTTTTGAGATGTTCGAACATCGTGCTTGGGTCGGCGAGTTTAAAAGTGAAGGTTTGGCTACGCGAAGTAATAGTTACCGGGACTTTATATGCGTCGGTAGTTGCCATAATAAAGACGACATGTGCCGGTGGCTCCTCAAGTGTTTTAAGGAGTGCGTTGAAGGCGGATTTTGACAGCATGTGAACTTCGTCAATGATATAGACTTTGTATTTTCCTTTGGTGGGCGCAATCATAGCGCGCTCGCGGAGGTCGCGGATATTATCAACGCCTGTGTTGCTGGCGGCGTCGATTTCGATAATGTCGAGATAATTATCCTCGAGCTCATATTTAAAACCGTTAATTTCGTGAGCAAGGATGCGGGCGACGGAGGTTTTACCTGTGCCGCGCGGACCAATAAAAAGATAGGCGTGGGAAATTCTACCGTTTTTGAGCGAATTGCTTAAAACATCGGTGATTTGCTCTTGTCCAACAACCTCACTTAGCGTCTTTGGACGATATCTTCGATACAGCGCCTTCATTAGTTATATCTTATCATATCTCGACAAAAACGCCCCCGTTCGTGGAGGCGTTTTTATTGACGGTGGAATTATTTGCCCGATTTGATGCGGGTAACTTTTTTCTCAGTATCAGTATTGAGCGCACCATAGGTGAATGCCGCTAAGGCGGAGCCGAGGAATGGTGCTACTATGAATACCCAGACCTGGCTGAGGGCGGTACCGCCAAGTAAGATGGCAGGCGCTAAGCTACGAGCCGGGTTTACGGATGTACCAGTAAGGCTGATGCCGATAATATGGACAAAGGTTAATGTTAGACCAATAACAATACCAGCAATGTGGCCTTTATTTTTGTCGGAAGTAACGCCAAGAATCGTATAGATAAATACGAAGGTTAGGATTACTTCGACAAGAAGAGCTCCCCAAACATTTAATTCTACGCCATAGCCTTCGCCGAAGCCGTTGGTTCCGAGTGTGTCAGTGCCAATGCCGCCGGCAAGATTAAGTATTAGGTAAAGTAGACCAGCGCCAATGAATGCGCCAATGACTTGCGAAATAACGTATCCACAAAACTCTTTTGCGGTAAGTTTGCCGCGGATTAACATGGCGAGCGATACAGCTGGATTGACGTGGCAGCCGGATATATCACCGATTGCATAGGCCGCCGCAACGATGGCAAGGCCAAAGGCCAAAGCCGTAGCGACGAGATTTCCACCCGAGATTACTGCGGTTCCGCAGCCAAAGAGCACCAAAATGGCAGTGCCGAGTACTTCGGCGAAGTATTTTTTGAGTTCTTTACTCATTGATTACCTCTCAAGTTATTATTAATTTTAGTGTAGCACCTTTTTCTCCTAAGCATAAGCTTGCGGGTATGATGCTGCTTATGATATAATTTGTAGAATGCCAAAAAAGAAAATAAACAAGAAAAACAAAGAGTTATTGCGAGCATTAAGGGCTTTGAATATTGCTTTTGTTAGCATTAGCTTTGCCTGGTTATTGTTTTTCGTTATGCTTGCCATGAATGGAAGTTGGGACGACATTAATGTTTTGGCCCTGCTTGGCGCACCGGTTTTTGCATTATTAGCTTTAGTTGTGGCAGGTATCCGAATTTATCGACATGAAGTTCAAAATACAGTTGCAATTGCGCCATTGGCTGCGCTTGGCTGTTCTGCCTTATTCTTCTGTTATGTGGCAGTAAATGAATCGTTAATGATGATGTCTAATATTTAAAAAACTCCGATGATGCGAATCGGAGTTTTTTGATGCGAAGATTATAGACTTGCTTCAACGGCGGCCCAGGTGGCGTCGTCGTTATCGGCTGGAATTATGACCGTAACCTGATCGCCGACTTTGATGCGGAAATAAGTGACGGATGCGTAAAGAATCTTATATTCTTTACCACTAACTTCTACGAAATATTGATCGTCATGGCTAGTGAGCGTACCAATAACAGTCTTGCGCTCAACTGGGCCAATTTGCTTATAGAGGAATTTGCCATTTTCGCCGATAGTAAGCTTAAGGATATCGCCTTCGACGAGCTTGGACTTACTGGCATAGTTGGCCGGAACTGGATAGTTCTTGCCGTCTGGACCAATCATGATTTGGCCATCAAATACACCTTCGATAACCTTCCCATCTGGACTATCGATGATAGTGCTAGCTGGGGCGGTAATAATGTCGCCATCGCCAAGCATTGACGTTAATAATTCTTTTGCAGCAGAAAGGTTAGTTTCTGCTTCGGTGAGAAGACTTCGGAGTCTTTTTATTTGTTTTTCTGATATCTCAGACATACCTCGCATCCTGCCTGTGTTAGTTATTAATTATATGATATATTTTCGCCCCGTGATTTGTCAATAAAAGTAAGCAAAAAGTTTTCCACACAAAAATATGGGGTAGCCTGCAAAACGTTGTATTTTTTACCATTGACTTTTTAAGAACGATTTATTTATTGGTGCGATAAGCCACGAGCATCGCGAAACGGTCGCCAAAGAAGAATTCGATTACTCCGACGATAATCCAGATTAAAGCTAAGGAGTCGCCCGAAGATAGCTCGTAAAATGTGAAAATGATGGCAAAAACGACTGTGTTAATAATTGTGTCGCGGAGCGAAACATAAATGCGGAAGTTATTGAGAAATGTGTAATGAATCGATGCGCCGATAGCTGCACCGGCGACTGCGCATACATAACGTCCAGTTAATGGTAACATCGAGAGGGCCGCGATAAGAAGAAGACGAATGACCATGCCTGGAATGACGGTGGCATAAGCGAACTGCCGATGCTGGTCGGACGGGACTTCGTGGTGTTTGGAATGCTTAGCGCTGATGAATAATAATTCCACGGATATAACGACGGTTATCGCGGTCACGATATAGGATAATGTCGATAGGATGCCGCTACTTAGAAAAGCAATTACGCCAAATACGACGCCAACTATTTCGAATGGAATCGTCATATAAATATGTTTTTGTAGCTCGGTGTCGTAAACCGATTCGAGTTTGGCGGGCTTATCGATATTTTCGCCTTTATTGCGACGTTCTTGCCAAATAGCCTCGTCGACGTCATCATGAAGCGGTTTGGCGTCCGGATAAATTTTGTCTAGGTTTCCCCGATACGTTTCGTCCTTAAGCTGTTCTCTTATCTCGTCTGGGTCGAGTGATTTGGACTCTTGGAGCTTCTCTTGGATCTTTTGTTGATGTTCGGCCTGCTGCTTACGCTCTTTCTTTTCTGCCTCCTGGCGACGCTTATCGCGCTCCTTTTTCTCGGCGGCTTCGCGGGCTTTCATCTCCGATTCGAATTCCTGATCAATTTTAAAGCTAGGCCTTGAGTCGTGAGATTCTATAATAGTTGAATCATGATGAATATTCGTGCGTTCGATGGCTGGCGTATCGTCAGTTTCGGCGGCGGCAAACATTTCATCTGAGGCGGCCAAAAATGAAGCTTGGCGTTCCTCATTGAGCTGCGCTTCAGTTTTTTCTTCGATTTCTTCTGGTTCATCGCCGGATAAATAACCGCGTGACATACTGCTTATAGTTTAGCATGAAAATACCCCGCCGGAGAGGCGGGGCGGGACTCAGAATACGAGATGGCCGTCGATGAACTCGAAGTTGAGATTCATGACCTTCAGCTTACTGAAGTTCTCTTCGAACCCGACCGGATCGGACTCGTAGAGGTTGTAGTAGGCGCGTTCGAAGTGCTTTCTCAGGAACGATTGATGTTTGGTTTCGATTCCCCAGACAAGATCGCTGTTACTGCCGACTGGGCAAATCTTGTGCTCGCCGCCGATGTCGCTGAATACGACAGCGCGAGAGCGGATATACATGTAGCGTAGTTCCATGCCGTTGTTGCGCAGGCAGTGCTCTACCAAGACGGCGGCATAGTATTCGTTGTTACAGAACATCTTGATGGGCTGATCGGAAACTAGTAGGTAGTAGGCTGTGTCGGCGAAGACGGCGCGAATCTTGGCTCCTGGGCGGAGTTCCGCTATGGCGTAGCCTCGAATCTGTTGGCGGACTTCGACGACGTCGGGATTATTGGCGAAACTTGAAACGATTTTAACTTCATCGAAATTCATATTCTTTTCCTCCTAAAGATCAATCCGTCTTGAATACGGACCGTAATTATTATATTATATCAAATTTTACCGCTTTTGTCAAGGCAGTATAAGGAGTTTGGCACAAAAAAGCGGCCCCGCCGTTGGCGAGGTCGCTAATTGAAATAACATTCTGACTAATAATTTGATAGAACTTAAGCGAGTTCGACGGTTGCGCCGGCTTCTTCGAGGCTCTTCTTGAGAGCTTCAGCTTCGTCCTTGGCAACTTTTTCTTTAACGGTAGCAGGAGCACCATCAACGATAGCCTTAGCTTCGCCAAGACCGAGACCGGTAGCTTCCTTAACAGCCTTGATAACGGCAATCTTTTGTGCGCCAGCATCTTTAAGAACGACATTGTATTCGCTCTTCTCTTCAGCGGCAGCAGCGCCACCTTCGGCAGGTGCAGCAGCAACGGCAGCTACAGCAGCAGCTGGCTCGATGCCATATTCGTCCTTAAGGACAGTTTTAAGCTCGTTAACTTCGAGGACGGTGAGCTTAACCAATTCCTCTGCTAGTTTCTTTACATCAGCAGCCATGTTAGACTCCTTTTAAAATTAGTGGTTGGTAATAAATTAATTGGTTGCTTTGTCGGCAATGCCGTCGAGCAAAGCGTGCAAATTGCCAGAAAGACCATTTGTAACGTCGTTGACTGGGCTGAGGAGCATGTCCACAACTTGGCCAATGAGCTGTTCTTTGCTTGGAAGATTTGCGAGTGCTTTTACGTCAGCTTCGCTGAGGTTAGCACCTTCGCCGCTAAAGGCACCCTTGAGCTCGAGGGCTTCATGCTCTTTCGCAAACTTGGAAAGAACTTGAGCTGGAGCAACTTCGTCGTCGCTGGAAACAGCGTAAAGAAGTTGACCTTCAAGAGCAGTTGTATCGGTGTCTTTGTAAACCGCGATATTGCCCATGGCGACACGGACGAGGCGGTTTTTGACGATTTTAATTTTGACGTTATTCTCGCGAGCAGCCTTGCGAAGTTCTTGCATTTCCGCGACCGTGAGGCCTTGGTATTTTGCAAAAACGGTCATCTTAGCGTCGCTGAGAAGCTCGTTTAAGTCGGCAACCAATTGTTGTTTCTTATCTTTGCTAATTGCCATAGATAGAAATCTCCTTTTGGTATTAGTTGGTAGCCAGAAAATGTTAAGGTTTCGT
>JAEEGL010118068.1_pt1 | contig 12290 bp, 10 predicted proteins | sample 9134231 | NCBI WGS metagenome assembly JAEEGL01 (sample SAMN16246548, study PRJNA631951) | gut metagenome | biome: gut microbiome; feature: rumen; material: fiber-attached | host: Bos | place: Iran: Karaj | collected 2018-10 | reverse complement strand
GTCAGAAACCGCGTGTTTCGATTACAGGCTACAACAAGACATTCATCAACGAGGCTACAGCCATTGTGGCATCAGTCACCTTGGTCTGTTATATCATGTACACCATGTCTTCAGAAGTTATTGAGCGGATGGGCACCCGATATGTCTATCTGACCTCTTGTTGGGTGCTGGCAGGCCTGCTCCGATACCTGCAGAATATGATCGTCTTCGGTCTGAGCGGTAGCCCAACCAAGTCCCTCGTTAAGGATCATTTCATTCAGTTATGTGTGTTGGGCTGGATTCTTTCATTCTTCGTAATCATTTATCTTTAGGATTGTTTCGTTTTGGATAGAATATATCGTCACGATCTGGATTTCCTGAAGGGGCTGGCTATCATGGCCGTGGTGCTTTATCATGCGGGTTGGTGCAAAAGTGGATATCTTGGGGTGGACTTGTTCTTGGTGCTTAATGGCTATCTGGTTGTGCCAAAAGTCATTAAACAGATTGAAGCCGAACAATTCTGTTATTTCCGCTTTTTGGAGAAAAAGATATTCCGGCTTCTTCCTTTGGTGCTGCTGGTGAGTGGACTGTCATTGGCTGTTGGCTATTGGGGGATGTTGCCACATGATCTCCGATTTCTGAGTGAAGAGTCTGTGGCTGCCTCTGTCTTTATGAATAATGTGCTTCAGGCTGTCACTACACAGAACTACTGGGCTGCCATTTATCAGAAGGTCCTCATGCATACCTGGTTCTTGGGCGTGTTGGTTCAGTTCTATGTCGTATTCCCGTTGTTAATGATGCTGATGCATCGCCAGATGAAGGTGGGGCTGGTGATTCTGCCAGTTCTCTCTTTGGTGCTTTATCTTTTGCCTGTTGATAGTATTGGTAATAAATACTATCTGGTGCATTATCGTTTCTATGAGATCGCTATAGGTGGTCTCTTGGCAGTAAAACCAGTGAAGGTTTCTGCGCCCATCAAGTATATCTCATTATGTGGTCTGTTCTTGATGATATTCTTTGGTGCTTTTACCATAGGTGAACGGGCCATGCCCTATAATCTGGTAGGAGGTACAAACACTATCCGCGAGAGTTTCATGCCAAGAGAGGTAATGGTGCTGTTGACTGTGACGTTTGCTGTGTTGTCATGTTTCTATGATCGTTCAGAAAACAGATGGACTTTCTTGTCCCGTCAGTCCAAGATTGTTGCTCCTTTAGGACGAATGAGCCTGAGCGTTTTCTTATGGCATCAACCGCTATTTGCCTTCTATCGTTATTTCTTTGCTGATGAACTCTCACCCGCCATATTATGCTGTTTGATAGGAATTGCGCTTTTACTCTCTGTATTAACCTATCATCTTATAGAAAAACGTATCATAATCAGCAGGATCTCTCGACTATGCCTGATACTCTCTTTCCTGACAGTCAATACTTTCGCCTTGTGGATATATCAAAAAGGTGGCATCGTGAGGGATATCCCAGAATTGGATATCCGTGAAGGTAAGACCGATCCCATGTTTTTTGAGAAGTATACAGACCGTATCTATCAGTATGATCATGAGTTCGTTCCAGACAATCCGAAAAAGAGGATACTTGTTATAGGCAACAGTTTTGCCCGTGACTTTGCCAATATTTTGCTTGAATCACCCATGAGAGATAGCATTCAATTATCCTATCATTACGCTTTCGTTGATTGTCCTATAACAAGAATCCGTCAGTGTGATCGTATCTATTTCTTTGGGTGGAAGCATGAAGTGCCCGATGACGTATGGCAAAATCTAAAGCGAGGTACTGATATATGGGGCATTGGTACCAAGAATCATGGCACTGGTAATGGCATATTTTATAAGTTTCGCCATCATGATGAATATTTCTCTCAGAAAGTAACAATCAGGGTGGATTTTCATGCCGTTAACTGCATCTTGAAAGAAGAATGGCAAGATAAATATGTCGATTTCTTAAGCCTGACTCTACACTCTGATAGTACAGTTCCAGTCTTCACCCCAGATCATAAATATATAACTTACGATGGTAGGCATCTTACTCCTTCGGGTACTCGATATTATTCAAGATTGCTTTTTTTGCGTGAATAAACGTTATTAGTTGAATAAAGATTTGTATATATCGGAGTAAAATTGTAATTTTGCAGTATGATGAAGAAAAGTGGATATGGTATTATTTTTCTCATAGTCGTTTTGATTGTGTTGTTTGGTTACATCTTTTATCAGTATAAAGGATGTCAAAAGGATTATGGACATAAGGTCGTGGTCTGCATACCTGTGTATGGACAAAGTTATGCCTTGGGTGAGGAAGACCAAAGAATCACCGATTTTGATTCTTTGAGGATCAAGTACAACGGAAGGATTGTCACAGAGAAATTGGATTATGTGTTTGGCTATTATGATCATAGCAGTCAGTTCAAGCAGTGGTTAAAGAGAATCCTTCATTACGATAAAAAGGCTTTCGAATTGTCTGTTTATAAAATGGCAGAAGTGTTAGCAGATGAATTAGGGGAAGACACAGTGATCTGCATTTTCCCTGGAGGTCACGGTATGGACACCATTGAGCGGCTCATGAAACCTGTTGACCCTTATAACAAGTTTATTGAAGAGATTGTCACAGCATACGATAAGGCTAAGGAACGAGGTTGGGAGTTTTATGTCCCTGCAGTCTGCTGGATGCAAGGAGAATCTGACATTGTAGATTATACAGATTACGATTATAAAGAGCGTTTTCACCAAATGTATCATGATATGAATACGGATATCAAGAATGTGACACATCAGAAAGAGGACATTCGCATGATTAGTTATCAGTGTAGTACGATTACAAAGGGAGAAAAATACAAGCTTAATGATTACGAGGGTACAGAATGTCGTACTCCAACAGCTCAGATGGAAATTATCAGGGATGATTCTTTGATTTGGGCAAGTGGCCCCACCTATCCTTATGATTTTGTCAATGAATCCCTGCATATCGATGCCGTTGGGCAAAAGAGCATAGGTGCCCTTGCTGCTAAATCTGCTTTAGGCATACTCAGGCATCAAAAGCGTATAATAGGCCTGTTGCCTTTGTCATACGAAGTCAATGGTAATGATATCTGCATCCGATATCATGTACCTTGTCCACCATTGTGTTTTGATACAATCAATGTCAGTAAGGCCGAAAACTATGGCTTCAATGTCATTAGAAAAGATAATTCTGATATAGTCTCGAGCGTTACAATTGCCCAAGATACAGTTGTTGTTCATTGTGTAGAATCTCCAATGGGTTGCAAACTTCGTTATGGTGTCAATGGCGTTTACTGGATGGGCGGGAGACACCAAGGGGCTAGAGGAAATCTTCGTGACTCACAGGTTCACCTTCCTAATTGGAGCTTGATTTTTGACTATTCTTTATGAGTGCGTTGTTAAGTATCATATCTCCGGTTTACAATGTGGAGTCATATCTGGATAGATGTGTCAAAAGCATATTGACACAGTCTTATTATGATATTGAGTTGATTCTGATTGATGACGGTTCAACAGATGGCTCTTCTGCATTGTGTGACAAATGGGCAGCAGAGGATAGTCGTGTTAAAGTGACCCACAAGGAAAATGGAGGAGTAAGTTCGGCACGAAATGTCGGATTGGAATTAGCTACTGGGGAATACCTCACTTTTGTTGATCCTGATGATTTCCTAGCTCCTGACACCTATATGGTAAATATGGAGTATCTGACAGCTCATAAGGATGTGGATATTCTACAGTATCCCTATTGTAATTATATCAGTGATGATGAGATACTTAATTATCACAGGCCAGCAGAGCATTTGCTTCTTGGTGCTGAACAGATATTCAGTAATTGGTGGTCTGGTAGTCCCCTGGAATATGTAATTTGGAATAAGATATATAAGCGTAGCTTGTGGGATGGCGTTCGTTTTAAGGTCGGTCATATCTCAGAAGACACATGTCTTGTTCCGGTATTTGTAAATAAAGCCCGCTCAATTTATATTTCTGAAAAGGGACTCTATTATTATCAGCGTGACAGAGTGGATTCATATACTTTTGGAGAATATAGTTTTGATAAACATCTTGATTTGTTTTATGCACATACAACAATCTATGACTGTTTCAAGATGTTCCCTGAAATGGTGACAGAAAAGGTCTTGGCATTTACTCGTCTGTATAGGCGTTTGATAACAGCTAGGCAAACAGACTGTACTGCAGATGTAGAAATGCCATTAAGTATTATTAAAGAAGGTTTTCCAACTTGGCTTGAAATTATTCGCTCCAAGAATACAGAGAAAATATGGCTGTCATCAGCAAAGATTCTTGGAGCGAGGCTATTTATAAGACTATTCCTAAAATTCTTAAAGGCTTAATTGCATTTTGATTTTCGATATTTCATGTATAAAGTAGTTGGTAAATAGGAAATCAGCAATTTTCCTGCATTGCTGAATCCGCAATGCCTATAATGTTTATTAAGGATATCTTTGTTTTGTCTGATGAATCTGAAAATATTCTTAATACGCTCATCTGAATAATATTCATGGAATAAGGCGACCTTACCTAATAGTTCATTATAGTACATGATGATATGGACTGTGCTCCATTCTTTTACAGCTTCATTCTCATTCTTTACGGCGTCTTGTGTTACTTGTACTCTCTTAATTCTATTGTCTATATATTGACTTATGTTCTTCTTGAAATATGCGTGAGCGAGTGAATTCCCACGATGAGTATACACATAAAGTGGTTCGTCGACAATGACAGTAGATTTGGCTCGAACAAATGCCCTGATGTTAAAGATAAAATCCTCATCGGTGCGTAATCCTGGATCATTCTCAATATGATGGTCTAGCAACATTTGCCGCTTATAGAGTTTTGTCCAACACTGGGAGTAGATTTTGTCCTTTGAGAAGAAATGTGTTAGTCCCTCTTCATGATTAAGAACATACTGCTGATTGGTGCTGTTAAGGTGTGAGATAATACCTTGTTCGTCTATTTGTTTGTAGTTGCAGCAGATGATGTCAGCGTTGTGGGTATAACCTGCCGTCACCATCTTGTTCAGCATCTGCGGCTCCATCTTATCATCGCTGTCAGTTAGAGCGATATAATTGCCTTTTGCAAGTTTGAGTCCCTCGTTCTTAGCGGTGGCTGGTCCGGAGTTTTGAATGTGGATGGCTGTTATATTGTCGTTCTCTTCTGCGTATTTGTCACAGATGGATGGTGAAGAGTCTGTAGAGCCATCATCAACGAGAATAATCTCGAGCGATATCCCATGCTGCTGAAGGACACTATCTACACAGTTGGATAAGTATTGCTCTGTGTTATATACTGGAATAATGACACTGACATCCATACGCTTCTATTTTATATTGTTCGTAAAATATAGGATGACATTAATGATCATCTTCGCTAATTTTCTGGCCCCCGATGTCTTAGTAAGCAGAAGTGATTGATCTAGCAATTCGTCATCAACAGGAGTCATGCGTTTATAGTCTTCTAAGATTCTGGGAGGGAATAGCTCGTTTAGAATAAGTTCCCTTTCTTTAGGCAGTAATCCGTTAGAGTTTGTACTAATACCTCCTGATTCATAGTCGGCAATGACAACCTCGATATTTCGGAAACTGCAATTGTCGATGATGAGGTTTTCTATGCAGAATTTCCAGTCAGAAAGAATCTTGTACTTTTCATCATAAGGATGTTGGATTAATAAATCCCTTTTAATGAACATTGCTTGGTGTGGCAAGCTGATTCTTAGCAGGTCTACTAATGAAATCGTTGGCTTATGATGGCCGCTGGGGAACGTTGAAACCTGTCCGCATATAATATCTTCATGATAACTTGCTACAGAGTTCAGGGCATTAGAAGAATGAAAGCAATCGCCAGAATTCATGAATATACAATAGTCGCCTTTTGCTGCGGCAATTCCTTTGTTCATGGCATGATAGACTCCGTTGTCTTTTTCAGATACCCAGTAAACTATATCTTTATCGTACTCCTTGATGACTTCGGCACTTCCGTCTGTTGAGCCACCGTCTATAATGATATATTCAAAATCTGTATACGTCTGGCATAATACACTCTTAATAGTGCGAATAAGCCCTTCCTTATGATTATAATTGATGGTAATGACAGAGAATTTCATTGTTCAGTATGTTTGTTCATTATTTAATGACATGGGATTGTTATAAAATCGTCAGCAATCAAATGCTTTGGATCCTTATCCTCATCGTTAGTCCAATGGTCAGGAGAAATGACGATTTTGTCCCCGTTTCTCGATAAATACTGTGCCCACCATGAGAATGTGCTATTGGATATTACGAAGTGTTTGCAACTGTACATCAATCGAAGTTTCTCCCATACAGGATCATCTCCTGATTCATAATAAGAAGGAATATCCGTCTTGATATTCTCCTTAACCCATTTTATATCATCTGAGAAGAATATAAGAACGGGGTTGTCTATGAGTTGTTTGACTTTTTCTATCGCCTTATGGATATATGTTTCATCGCAGATATAGAATTTGCCAGCATATTTCGGATTCAGATAATCACCGCGTCTGACGGATATACATACAGAATTGCAACTTTCTATAATCTTATACAAATCAGTATTGCTTTCCAATGGTGGATGCTTTGGCGTGAATTCATTTAGTAAGATAGGACGGATATTATCAAACCTGTCAGGGACTTCCAGATAATCGTAGCATAATATATACTTCGGAAATATAGATTTCTTTTTTAGATATCGGATATCTTTTAGAAAGTTGTTACTCTTGTCATTATAATAATATAATCCGATTCTACTAAAGAGTAATTGCCATGAATAATTTTTGAACCATCTGCGTTTAATAAAATGAAGTGAGCGATATAAGAAGCGTTGTACCCTATTGCAAAAATGGCTATGAATATCACCCTCAAAAATGATGTAATCGTCAATATTAAAAAAGCGTAATGAGTCTTCAAAACCTTTTGGGCTTTTATCAATATCTTTCTGACGATAAACTTTATCAAAACTAAATGCTAAAGAGCCGCCAACTGCCTCTTTGATAGCCTTACAATAGGCATACTGAAACATTTGATTCCCTAATCGCCCTAAAATGGATTTTGCAATTATCATTATTATTCTCTTTTTGAGTTCTTAATGTCTCAAATATCTTATTTCTGCAAAGATAATAATTTTTAATGAGATATATTGGATTTATTAGAATAATTTTATGTTTTTGCAAAATAATAATTAAAATAAGACGAAATAATTTGTAAGATTATTGCTTTTTTTGTATTTTTGCAAAAAAAAGATGATATCTCTTATTATATGTTCAAGAAATCCTGATATATCTGTAGCCTTGAAGCAGAATATAGAGAATACTATAGGTACAGGTTATGAACTAATTGTGGTAGATAATTCACACACAAAACATTCTATCTTCTCTGCCTACAATTTAGGGACTCAAAAAGCAAGAGGGAAGTTTTTATGTTTTATGCATGAGGATATCCTATACCATACCAATAATTGGGGGAAGGCAATCAGGTCTTATTTTGAAAAGTATAGTGAAGTAGGTATGATAGGTGTTGCAGGCACTCATTTCTTACCAGATATGCCTGCGGCTTGGTGGGATACTGAGATCCGTTCTGGACAGTTATTACAAGGCTATACAAATAATGGCGAATATAGTACAAATAGAGAGGTATGGGCAGAATATAAGAAAGATCCGACAGTTGTTGCTTCTGTTGATGGATTGTGGATGTGTTTTAGACGTGAGTTGTTTTCATCTATTAACTGGGATGATATGAATTTCAAAGGCTTTCACGGCTATGATACAGATATATCTTTGCAAGTTTGGAGTTCTGGATTTGAGGTGCATATATTTTGGGGAGTTCTAATAGAGCACAAATCTTGTGGTGCCGCAGGATCTGATTTCTACAAAACTCTAAATGTTCTATACGGTAAGTGGAAAGATCAACTGCCGATAATAAAAGGAGTAGAATTGACCGAGAGCGAACAGTCTGCTCGTTGTAGAATAGCAGAGTTAAGACATGAGATATATATGTTGAACTGTAAACTTAGTGATATTTGTAAATCTCATGCTTATCGCAGGTCCTTATATTTCCAAAATCCTGTTTTGTTGCTGAGAAGTATGATAAATCATTTGAAAAGATATCCGAAACTTTTTGCTTGATAAATTATTATGTTTAATCCTTTTAAAGAGTAGAAGTATATACAATATGTTATTTTTTCATATACTTTTAATTTATAATTAGAGAATCGTTTATCAAACAATAGTAATTTTTTTAATGCATATACCATGTATGATAGTCGTCTATTAAAACTTGATTCGTAAGATACGTATTTCTCACCCGTAGTTCCCGATTGGCCAGTAATTTGGGGCTCATAATAGAAAGGATAATAATGATATGTACTACTATGCATTATACATTTGGATAATATGTTTTCGAAGTATTGGTGGTTGAAGTCATTAATCTCTTCTTTATGTTTTATAACTAAATGATAGAAATCCTTTGGCGCAATAATAATTCTACTATCTGCAAAAGAGAAATCTGAGTTATATGAAACCGAAATACTTTTGCTGTTTTGGTGAATAAACCTATTGTAGGCTATATCAATGATGTTTTTTACTATAAGTCTTCCTGTTATTTTTATAATGGGACAATCATTACTTTTTGATGTGATAATATGAGAATGAATTAGAGCATAATTAATGATTTCTGCCTCTCCATACCCTTTCCCCTTATTTTTATGGATGTTCCCTTTATAGGACAAGAATTCTAAACGTTTATTATCTGGAAATAGATTGTTAGACTTGCTAATGTCTGTTCCTGAATTTTCCGCGAAAACGATGGGGAAGTCTGTGTTGTGAAGATAAAAGTTTATTGCCTCTATGTATTGCTTCTCTCTGACAGAAACGTCAGTTAAGGTAGTAAATGGCATTCCATCAGGATTAACACAACCAGTTAAAAGGATTATATATTGCATCCTATATATCAGTTAGTCCAATTAAACCATTTGTCTCTTGAAGCATTGAAACACCAAAACTTGACTGGTATCCTTCGCTTTCTAATATACAACAATTGGGTGCCTTTAAATAATACTCAACTGTAGGATGATGTATATATAAATCTACATATATTATTCCTCGGGTAAGAATCTTAGGCAATGAAATAATGTTCTGGAAAGAGAAATTACCCTCTTCCTGATGTTTAATTATACCATCATAATGCCCCCTCGCATACGAAGCAAGCGGTGTTCCATCTTTACTTTTTAATATAACCATAATGTCATAGACCATCTTTTCTTTTGTCGTTCCTTCAATCATTATTTCTAAAGATTGTTGGCCAGATTTAATCGTAGAGGTAGTAAACTTGGATTTATTTATCTCAATGTTTGTTATAGTAAGTGTTGATTTTTTCCATTTGATGTTATTTATTATCTGCTCTTCTTGATTGTCTTTATCGTTGTTCAAGTAATGATTAAGAGTATCTGGGATTTCTCCGATGAAATCAACCATACCATTCTTTAGCATTACACCACGAGTACAGAGGCTGCGGACGGCTGACATGTTGTGACTAACAAAGAGTACGGTGCGGCCTTCCCCCTTACTGACATCTTGCATTTTACCTATAGCTTTTTTCTGAAATTCAGCATCGCCTACAGCAAGAACTTCATCCACAACAAGAATTTCTGGCTCTAGATGGGCGGCAATGGCAAAGCCTAGGCGCACCATCATGCCTGAAGAGTAGCGCTTGACAGGGGTGTCCACGTATTTTGCAACACCAGCAAAATCAACTATCTCGTCAAACTTACTTTTGATTTCAGCTTTAGTCATACCCATGATAGAACCGTTCATAAAGATATTCTCACGGCCTGTCATTTCTGGATGGAAACCTGTTCCTACTTCAAGTAGGGAGGCTATACGCCCCTTTATCTTAATGTCACCTGTGGTAGGGGAGGTGACTCGAGATAATATTTTTAATAGTGTGGATTTGCCTGCACCATTTTTGCCAACAATGCCGACTACATCGCCTTGTTCGACCTTAAAATTGATGTCACGTAATGCCCAAACAAAGCGGCTGTCGCCTTTCTGAGTCCTGTCGTTGGTTTCACCAATTTTTAAAAAGGGATCTTCTTTACCGCGGATCCGGGCCCACCAACGGTTCAAGTCCTGGCTTAATGTGCCAGTACCAATCATGCCGAGGATATATTGTTTTCCTACATTGTTAAATTCTATAACGGTATTACTCATAGCTATTCAGTTTTAAATCACATCCATAAAATTACGTTGTACACGGTTAAAAATCACGATGCCAAGTATGAGAATAATGACAGTAAATATAAAACTGTATCCTAGATAGAGCCAATTAAACTCTCCAACTCCGGTGAAAGCATATTTGAAGGTTTCAAGGATTGCTGTCAACGGATTTGCTACCAGCACCCAAATATATTTAGGATAGGTGTCCTTCATTACCGAAAGGGGATATATTACTGGTGTAGCATACATCCAGAGTTGTACTCCAAAGGTTATCATGAACCTTAAATCACGGTATTTTGTAGTCATTGATGATATAATCATACCAAAGCCTAGTCCTAGGCATCCAAGCATCACAATTAGAACAGGAACAAGTAGTATTATGGCATTCACATTGAAATCAACTCCAGATGCAAAATAGTAGATGTAAACAACTATAAACAAGATGAATTGAATAGCCATCTTGATGAGATTTGAAATAACGATTGAAAGGGGAACTACTAATCTAGGGAAATATACTTTTCCAAAGATGGCTTGATTGGCATTGAAGGTGTCAGAGCATTTGCTAAGACAGTCTTGAAAGTAGTTCCAGCAGACGAGACCTGCTAAATAGAATACTGCTTGTGGAATACCATCTGTTGAAATGCCTGCTATGCCCCCAAACACAAACATAAACATAATAGTAGTGAACAGAGGCTGAATGATAAACCATAGTGGACCTAAAATTGTTTGCTTGTAAAAGGTGATGATATCTCTTTTTACATACATGGCGAGAAGATCACGGTATCGCCATACTTCATGCAAATCTATGCTGAGTAGTTTACTCTTGTTAGTGATGATAATATCCCATTTATCTGTCATAGTGTCGATATTTTGTTAGCCATGTTGGGTATGGATGAAATCAGTATTCTTATGATCTATATGGAGAAGATTTTTAAACATGCGTAGAACGAGGCCTGGGATGGCGAGAACCTTGGCAAAGGAACGGAACCGGAGTTGGCGGGGGAGAGCGATGAAGAGGGAAACTGCCAACATGGCGAAAAGTACCCACCATTTCTCGCACCATGAAGGCATGAAAATGGTCATGAAGATAGAGATGCTAGCCAATAGGACTATCAGAATAGAACGGGGGATGAGTGCCTGCTGGATGGTTTTGTCGATAAAGTTGATTTTACCATGGATGATGGCTTCAGGAATCTTTGGGAGGTTGCTGAAAAGACTCTGTACTTGAGCAGTCATCCAGCGCATACGCTGACGTTGGAAATTGTCCTGGTTACTGACCTTTTCATCGAAAACATGAATCTCGGGGGCATATTTAATAAAAATTTCCTGATGGAGAAGGAGGGCTTCCATCTCTCGATCCTCTCCGGCTGTGGATAGTTGAAAGACGTTCTTTTTGAACAGATCATATTTAAAACACATGCCGGAACCAATGAGTGCCGAAGATAGACCGAGTCGATTGTGGGCTTTGCGGAAAATCGTGTTGTTGATTTCCTCACTGGCACCATCAAGTACTGCTACATCGTTATCAGCGTTTTTAGCGCATCGATGGCACTGGATGGCATCGTAGATAGTACAGAGGATGTTTAATTGGGACAAGAAATTGGGACGAACTACATTGTCTGCATCGAGCACTACTACCTGATCAAATTTCCCATCTCCCACCTTTAACTTTCCTCCTTCCGCCATTTCAATGGCATACTGCATGGCTTTCGCCTTGGAACTCTTCTCAAAAACAGGTTCGAGTAAGGTTATGGGTAATTGACGCAGGTAATCATTGGTTTCGGGCTGCATGTGGTCAGAAATGACCGCTACTGTATAATGGGTTGTTGGATAATCTTGCAACAGGAAGTTCTCTACTGCATTGATAATGACACGGTCTTCTTTGTAGGCGGGGTAGAGAATCAGGAATCTGCACTGCTTATTGCTGAGGGCTGCTGCATGGGCAGCGATATGGTCCTCTTTATCATAGAATAAGGAGATGATGGCAAAGAACACCACGTAGATGACCGATCCCGCGATAATTACCCATAGGATGATGTCGATGCTATGTAGAACTGACC
>JAEEGL010100463.1_pt1 | contig 12290 bp, 7 predicted proteins | sample 9134231 | NCBI WGS metagenome assembly JAEEGL01 (sample SAMN16246548, study PRJNA631951) | gut metagenome | biome: gut microbiome; feature: rumen; material: fiber-attached | host: Bos | place: Iran: Karaj | collected 2018-10 | reverse complement strand
TACCGGAACAAGGGATACGGGACCCAGTGCGTAAAGGAGCTTCTGCGTATCGCCGCGGAGGACTTCTCCCTTGAAAGCGTTCACGGCGGATGCGCCAAAGAAAATCTCGCTTCCCGCAGGGCTATGGAAAAGGGCGGGATGATCCGGTACGGCACGGAAGAAAACGGCGATCCGCTGTTCCGGTTTTACGCAAAGAAGGAAGAACGGTCGGATCTGCGCTGAGCTGTGCGGCGGAAAACTTGAAAAACCTCTTTTGTCTTTCATGGCAAGAGAGGTTTCCTTGTTGCCGTTGCCGGGTGATTATGGTATAATCATCCTGACAAATCGATATTTGCGGAAATAAGCATATACGAACACAAGGAGAGCACGCAAAATGAAAATGAGAATTGCCCTGATCGGCCTGCTGATCCTTGCGCTGCTGCTGTCAGGCTGCAGTGCAAAGGACGCCGCGCCGTCTGCGGAAAGCACGGCGGTGGAGGCCGAGGCCGCGGCTGCCGCGTTCCAGAAAGCCGGGGAACGCCCCGAACCGGCGCAGTCCGAGGAGCCGGAGCCCGAGCCCGAACCTGAACCTGAGCCTGAGCCCGAGCCGGAACCCGAGCTGAATATCCCGATCTCCCCCATCGTGGCCTTCAACCTTCTGAACAACGCGCAGGACGATGAATTCGACGCCCTGTACGCGCGCTGTATGGAGAATCTGGGCGAACAGGGTCTCTCCGACAAATGGGACGAGCTGTGCCGTGAGGCCTCCGCCTGGTGCGACTACGTAAACAACGAGCCGCTGCGCAGGGTAACGAAGAACTATGGGATCGAATTCAGGGACTTCCCCGACTTCGATCTCGACGAGATCATGGCGGATTATTCGGCGTTCGAGACGATCTACGGGACGGAAACGCCGCCCCGCTCGTTCAGCTCCGATCTGGAGCTGCTCGCCGAAAACGGCCTGAATCCGAAACTGGCAGACATAGCCTATACGCCGGGCAATTTCCTTGATCTGGAGGGCAGCCTCTGGCTGCGGGATTGGTACGACGCCGTCGCGGACAGCGTCGGAACCGCAGCGGACGGCAGCCTGCGGGCGCTGGTGGTCGACTGCAGCGACGTCGTCGCGGGCACCAATGTGAACGCCGGCGGCGGCAACCTGGGCGGCAAAGAGATCGACGTTTACGACGAATCCGCCTCGATCTATGTCAAGCTCCGCGGTCTCGACTTCTGGGCGCAGATGAATCATGTGGCGGACGACAGGCTCACGCTCACCGCCTATCCGGAGCTCGCGGACATCGTCCTGAGCTTTCGCGTCACCTATCAGGATCTGGGCTCCTATTCCTTTGAAGACGGCGCGTCGAGAACGGTCTACGGAAACACACTGGAATTCACCGCCCTGAATCCGGCGACCGGAGAGACCTGCAGCGGGAAGATGACCGTCAACGACGTCATCATGGCCTACGCCGCGCCGAACACGACCACATGCTGGCTGCCGTTCCCGACCATTTACATCGATCCGGAGATCGTGGAAGGAACGGGGCAGCCTCCCAAGGCGCCCGAAGCGGACCGCTTCATGCAGACCGCCCTTTCCTGGTTCCAGGCGGCGGAGTAAGGCACGCCCCCTTTCCCGGGAAACAGGTATATGTTATGTAAACCTAATTTGTACACAGCCCAGGATATAAAAAAGCACTTGCGTGGTGACGCAAGTGCTTTTTTTGTTCTTTTCCCGTTATCTTCTGATCTTCAGCGAAGCGATCGAGGACATATGCTTGTCCAGCCGCCCGCTGACGCTGCCGAGCACGACGCTGCCGCCGCCCGAGACGCGCACCTCCGCGTTCACGACCTCCAGATTCGGCGCGTAGAAGTCGCCGGAGCCGGAGCAGCGCACACGCAGCTCGTCCAGTCTGCCGTTCGAGACGTCGAAGTCGCCGGAACCGGTCGAGACGGCCTCGAGCGTGCCGAACACGGCCTCCGCCTCGAAATCGCCGGAGCCGGAGATGTGGATCTTCGTATTGCCGGTGAGCACGCCGCAGCTTACGTCGCTGGAGCCGGAGATGCGGATCGAGGTGTCTTCGGCGTTGCCGAAGCTGAAATCGCCGGAGCCTGCGACCGAATAGGTCAGCTTGCCCGCGTTCTTCATCTCCACGTCGCCGGAGCCCGCGACATGGATGTCGCTGCGGACAAAGTCCGGCTCGATCTGCACATTGCTGCTGCCGCGCAGGTTCAGCGTCAGGCTCTCGCCCAGGGTGAAGCCCGCGTAGATCTCCACGCGCACCTGCGGATTGAAGCCGAAGAAGCCGAACTGCGACGCCTGCGGGATGCGGACGAACAGGATACCGTCCTCTTCCTGACAGACGATGCGCGTGAACATCGCCTCCGGCGCGCGGATCTGCGCCTGCCACGGCGCTTCGATCCCGGCGTGCACGATCACTTCGCCCGCGCCCGCGAGGTCGAGATTCAGGCCGCGCAGAAGCTTCCCGTTATTGTAGCCGAGCTGTATGCTCTCCGACCCGGCGGCGGCGCGCTGCACCTCGTTCTTTGCGGTCTTGGCCGCGCCGACCGCCGCATTGACGGCGGAGTTGACCATGCGCGAGATCTCCTGCGCAAAGGCGGCGCCGTCAAAGCCCGGCGTATTGCCGCGCGGCGCCTCGCCGAAGGGCGGGACATTGGAATACGGCGCGCGGCCCGTGCTGCCGTAGTTCGGACGGGACTGTTGGTTCTGCCAGTTCTGCTGATACTGCGTATTCTGCTGATACTGCCGGTTCTGCCAATTCTGCTGGTTCTGTCCGTACTGCTGACCCTGCTGCTGATCGGGTCTGCGGTAATTCGTATAATTGTACTGCGCCTTCGGCTCCTCCTTCGGCGTCTCTTCCCGCTTTTCCTCCTGCGCCTGTCCATGGACATACTCGCGCGGACGCGGGGTATACTCATCCTTGTGCACGGTATAGACCGGGTCGGCGGCATGCTCCTGCGCCTGCTGCGCGGCCTGCTCCTCCTCGCCGTACGGATCGGTCGTCAGATGCGGGATCCACTCTTCCTCCTCCTTGGGCTTCTCCGTAAACGAGTCCATCCAGGCTTCCGCGTCGCGGAATGCCTGCTCGCCGTCCGAGAAGAAATCCGGCGCGGCGGGGCCGTCCACAACGTCCTTTTCGGTGATGGTCTCCTGTTCGGCAGGGCCTTCTGCGGCGGGTTCTTCAATGACGGGCTCCTGCGCGGTCGGCTCCTCGACGACGGGCTCCTGCGCGGTCTGGTCCTCAATACCGATCTCCTCCGCGGCGGCTTCCGGCGCTTCCTCAAATTCCGACTCCTCAGGGTCCTGCGTAAATGCGGCGGGCATTTCGACCGCGGGCATCGGCACGACGCCGAGCAGCGCGTCTATGCTTGTCTCCAGCGCGCGGGAAAGATCCGGCAGCACGTAGACGTCCGGGCAGCCCATGCCCGTCTCCCACTTGGACACCGCCTGCGCGGTGATGCCGAGCTTCTGGGCAAGGCCGATCTGGGTCAGGCCGAGCGCCGTTCTTCTTTCGCGGATGCGAAGGCCGATCGCCTCCAAATCTTTATTGTTCATGGAATCTACCTCCCTTTCGTTTTTGGATCGTGACAACATAATATACCGAAAAGTTCCGAATGTCAAGTGTTTTCTGCAAAATATTCCGTTTTATTATGTACACGCTTCGTTGTATATGTCCGGATTTGGTCAAATACAACGCTCGGTTGTTTTTGGATGGCGATTTTTCACGATGCGCGGGCATTGCTTTTTATGTCCGCCGCGTTTATAATAAACAGATAAGGCAAACATTCGGGAAAGGGAACCAACTTGGACAGACAGGTATTTGACGAACAGTACACCGCCCTGCGGCGGGAGATCATAGAGGGCGACTATACGCGCCTGAACGACATGCAGCGCAAAGCGGTCTTTCACACGAAGGGGCCGCTCCTCGTGCTGGCCGGCGCGGGCTCAGGCAAGACGACGGTGCTCATCCACCGCATCGCAAACCTCGTGCGCTACGGCGACGGCTATGAGAGCACGACCGCGCCGGAATGGGCGGGCGAAGACGAGCTCATGGAGCTTGCAGGTTATCTGGACGAGCCGGATCCCGAGAAGCTTGCGCGCGTGCGCAGACTCTGCGCCGTCGATCCGGTCAGGCCGTGGAACATCCTTGCCATCACCTTCACAAACAAGGCGGCGGGCGAGCTGAAAAGCCGCCTGGCGCGTATGCTCGGCGAGGAAGCGCAGGACATCTGGGCCTCCACCTTCCATTCCGCCTGCGTGCGCATCCTGCGCCGCGACATCGACCGCCTCGGCTTTGAGCGCAGCTTCACCATCTACAACGACGATGAGCATCTGAACATCCTGAAAAATATCGTGCGCGAGCAGAATCTCGACGACAAGATCTACGCGCCGCGCTCGGTCGCTTCCGTCATCAGCCGCGCCAAGGACGAGCTGAAGACCCCGGCGCGCTTCGCGCAGGAGCACGAGGGCGATTACCGCCTGACGAAGATCGCGCAGATCTACGCCGAATACCAGCGCCGCCTGAAGGAGGCGAACGCGCTCGATTTCGACGACCTGATCTTCTATACGGTCGCGCTTCTGTACAACCATGAGGATGTGCGCAATTACTACCAGACCAAATTCCGCTACGTCATGGTGGACGAATACCAGGACACCAACCGCGCGCAGGATCAGCTGACCCGGCTGCTGGTCGGGCCGGAACAGAACATCTGCGTCGTCGGCGACGACGACCAGTCGATCTACCGCTTCCGCGGCGCGGACGTCGGGAACATCCTCAATTTCGAAAAGCATTACCCCGCCGCCGAGACCATCCGCCTCGAGCAGAACTACCGCTCGACCCAGCGCATCCTCGACGCGGCGAACAAGGTCATCGCCCACAACGAGGGGCGCAAGGGCAAAAATCTGTGGACGGAGAACGGCGAGGGCGACAAGATCGGCTTCTACCGCGCACAGGACGAGCAGGACGAGGCGATGTTCATCGCCAACCACATCCTCGCCGAATACGCCAAGGGACGCACGCCGCGCGACTTCGCCGTGCTCTACCGCCTCAACGCGCAGTCCAACGCCATTGAAAACGCGTTCAAGCGCTCGGGCATCCCCTACCGCATGGTCGGCGGCCTGCGCTTCTTCGACCGCGCCGAGGTGCGCGATATCCTGTCCTACCTCTGGGTGGTCGTCAACCATTCCGACGAGCTGCGCCTTAGGCGCATCATAAACAATCCCGCGCGCAGGATCAGCACCCAGCGCGTCGAAGCTGCGGCGGAGACCGCGCTGGAATTTTCCGTGCCGCTTTTCGAGGTCATCGCAAACGCTCGCTCCTACAACCGCTTCGACCGCGCCGCCGCGCCGATGGAGGAATTCGCGCAGATGATCGAGGATCTGCGCATCCAGTCCGAGACGATGGAGCTCGACGAATTCTACGATCTGCTGATCGAGAAGACCGGCTATGTCGAGGCGCTGGAAAAAAAGAACGACGAGGAGTCCCTGACCCGCATCGACAACGTATGGGAGCTGAAAAGCAACATCGTCGAATACATGCGCTCGCACGACACCCCCTCGCTTGAGGGCTTTCTGGAGGAGACCGCGCTGTTTACGGACATCGACCGCTATGACGCGGGCGCGGACGCCGCGGTCATGATGACGCTGCACGCGGCGAAGGGCCTGGAATTCCCGGTCGTGTTCCTGTGCGGCATGGAGGAGGGCATCTTCCCCGGTCAGCGTTCGCTCGACGAGCCGGTTGCGCTGGAGGAGGAACGCAGGCTCTGCTACGTCGGCATCACGCGCGCGGAGAAGGAGCTTTACCTGAGCTGCACCCGCTGCCGCATGATCTTCGGCCGCACCTCCTATAACGGCATGTCCCGCTTTATCGAGGAGATCCCGGAGCAGCTTTTCTCCTCCCCGGTACATGTCCGGCGCGAGGCGCGCGATCCCGCCGTCTCCCGGCCTCTCCCCGCGCAGCCGCCGCGCAGAAGGGAAAGCTATACCCCAAGACCCGCGTTCTCGTATTCCGGCTCCGCCCGGCCTGCCGCGCCGGCCAAACCCGTTCTGTACCGCATCGGGTCGCTGGTCTCGCATCAGGCCTTCGGCATCGGCCGCGTCACGGCTATGCAGCCGATGGGCGGCGATATGCTGCTGACGATCGAGTTCGACCGCGCGGGTACGCGCCGCCTGATGGCGAACACCGCCGCGAGATTCATGGAAACTATCGAAACAAGCGAGGAAGAAGCATAAATCAAGGGCCGTCCGGCCCCGGACAGACACAGACGGATACAATGAAGAAAAGAATTATCCCGCTTTTGCTTGCGCTTTGCCTTATGACCGCGCTTTGCGCCTGCGCGGGCCCCGCGAGAATGATGCCCGCCTCCGAAGCCGCGGCCGACGCGGTCCCGGAGCCGTCCGCACCGGCGGAAACGCCGCCTGAAGAAGAGGGGGCGCAGACCGCCTCTCTTCCCGATCCGGAAGACGGCGCCGAAGCGCAGGCGGAAGCATCCGACGAAAACATTGAGCCTCCCGCGCCTCTCATGACGCCCTGCCGTACCCTCCTCTGGATCGACGGCGCACAGACCGAAACCTATACCGCCGCCGAGGGCGGGATCTATATCCGCCCGGAGGATGCGGCGGATGCGCTCGGCGGGACCTTTGCGCCGGAGGAAAAAGACGCGCTCCTCAACGCCGCGGGAACGCAGCTGCGCCTGATCGGCGGCTCCGCTTTCCTTCTTCGGGACGGGGAGCCCATGCGCATGTCTGCGCCCGCTTTGACGGACGGCGATGCGTGGTACGCGCCTGCGGCGGATCTCCTGCCGCTTCTGGGGCTGACCGCTCTGGAGGACCCGGAGCTTGACCAGATCTATTACACGCACATCGTGAAAAACGACGCCGTCGAAGAAGGATACGAGATCCCCGTCCTGATGTACCACGCCGTCGGCGACGAGATCTGGGGCGTCCCGGAGCTGTTCGTTTCCCCGTCCCGGCTGGAGGCGCAGCTTCAGGCCCTGCAGGAAAAGGGGTATACCGCCATCACCTTCGAAGATCTCGAATGCATCGGCGAGATCGAAAAGCCGGTGATGCTGACCTTTGACGACGGCTACGACGACAACTATACGAACCTTTTCCCGCTTCTGAAAAAGTACAATGTCAAGGCGACGATCTTCGTGATCACCGACGCCGTCGGATACGAACACTATCTGACCCGGGAGCAGATCCGGGAAATGTCCGACTCCGGTCTGGTCTCCATCCAGAGCCACACCGTGACCCACGGATATTTGGACGGGATGGACGAAGAACAGCTTGTCCGGGAGCATTATGATTCGATGATCGCCCTTGCGCGCATCACGGGAAAACAGCCCTTTGTGCTGTGTTATCCCTCCGGCCGCAGCAGCTCCGCTTCCCGACAGATCACCGCGCAGTACTACGAATTCGCGCTGAACATGACCGGGCCCCGCTACGAGACCGGGGACGATCCCTACAGGATCTGGCGCAGCTATATCTCGCGCGATACGGACATCTACACCTTCCTGAGCAAGATCCGGTGAACTGTCCCGCGGCGCGGAAAGGATCCGGAGCCGGGCGCGCGGTTTGAAAAAACTTTGAAAAAAGCTCTTGCAAAAGCCCTTTGTTTGTGCTACAATCTTTTCACTTATGTATAAGAGGTGCTTTCAACCATGGAAACTTTGAATACCATTTTCAGCATTATTCAGGTCGTTCTGGCCGTGGCCGTTATCGTGCTCATCGCGCTGCAGAAATCCAAGCAGGGCGGTCTTTCCGGCGCCATCACCGGCGGCAGCGAGACCTTCTTCGGCAAAAACAAGGGCAACACCCTTGACGCCAAGCTCAACAAAATGACCGTCATCATCACGATCGTGCTGTGCGTGCTGACGCTGGTGCTGAATATCATCAAATAAAAAGATCCAAAGCGCACAGGACCGCCGGAAGAAAGACCGGCGGTCTTTTTTCGCCTTTTCCGCGCTTGAAAAAACAGGGCTTTTGCGGTATAATAAGCTGTTAAAATATGGGAGCACGGATTATGGATAAAAAGAATGTTTTCGTATCACCCGAGGAGCTTGACGCGCAGCGGGATTATATGGAACGCGTGCGGCGTTTGAACGCCGAATACACGGACGCGACCGGCCGGACGCGCGCTTATTTCGTGGACTGCTACGGCTGCCAGCAGAACGAGGCGGACGCCGAGACCATGCGCGGCATGCTGCGCGAGATGGGCTATGCCGCCGCGCCGGACGAGACGCAGGCGGATATCGTGCTGATCAACACCTGCGCCGTGCGCGAGCATGCGGAGCTGCGCGTGCTCGGCAACGTCGGGGCGCTTTCGCACTGCAAAAAAGCGCGGCCGGACATGATCATCGGCGTGGGCGGCTGCATGACGCAGCAGGAGAGCATGGCGGAAAAGCTGAAAAAGAGCTTTCCCTATGTCGATCTCGTCTTCGGTACCCACGCGCTGTGGCGTCTGCCGGAGATGGTCTACCGCCGCCTGATCGGCTCGCGCCGCATCTTCGACATCGAGAACGAAGACGGCCGCATCGCCGAAGGTCTGCCCGTCCAGCGCAAGGACAATATCCGCGGCTGGGTCAGCGTGATGTACGGCTGCAACAATTTCTGCACCTACTGCATCGTGCCCTATGTGCGCGGACGCGAAAGAAGCCGCCGCCCGGAGGATATTTTAAGCGAGGTGCGCTCTCTTCTGGACGCGGGCTGCCGGGAGATCAACCTGCTCGGCCAGAACGTCAACTCCTACGGCAGAAACACCGATTACGGCGTGGATTTCCCCGATCTTCTGCGCGCCGTGGCCGAGCTGCCCGGCGATTTCATCGTCCGCTTCATGACGAGCCATCCGAAGGACGCGACGAAAAAGCTGATCGATACGATCGCCGACTGCGAAAAGATCGCGCCGCAGCTGCACCTTCCGGTGCAGTCGGGCTCGGACCGCATTTTGAAGCTGATGAACCGCCATTATACGGCGGACAGCTATCTTTCTCTGATCGACTACGCACGCTCCCGCATCCCGGATATCGCCTTCACGAGCGATATCATCGTCGGGTTCCCCGGCGAGACGCTCGAGGATTTCGAAAAGACGCTGGAGCTTATAGAGCGCGTGCGCTATCATGCGCTGTTCACCTTCCTGTATTCCCCGCGCGGCGGCACGCCCGCGGCTTCCATGCCGGACGACACGCCGAAGGAGGAAAAGCAGCGCCGTTTTGAACGGCTTCTCGAGGTGCAGAACGCCATCAGCGAGGAGATCCACGCGTCCATGGTCGGAAGCACTCTGCGCGTGCTGTGCGAATCGCGCAGCCGCTTTGCGGAATATCCCGTCGCCGCGCGCACCGATACCGGCCGCGTGGTGTATCTGGCCGCGCCGCCCGAGGACATCGGCTCCTTCTGCCGGGCGCATATCGTGCGCGCAAGTCCCTGGGCCCTGTTCGGCGAAAAAGCGGAGGACTGATTATGCCCGAAACGACCACGCCGCAGATGCGGCAGTATTTTGAGATCAAGAACCAGCATAAGGACGAGATCCTGTTCTACCGTCTCGGCGACTTCTACGAGATGTTCTACGACGACGCTGTCACCGCTTCGCGCGTGCTCGATCTGACCCTGACCGGCAAGAACGCCGGCGGCGGCGAACGCGCGCCGATGTGCGGCGTGCCCTTCCACAGCTATGAGGGCTATGTCGCGCGCCTGATCGCGAAGGGCTACAAGGTCGCCATCTGCGAGCAGATGGAGGATCCGGCCAAGGCCAAGGGCCTTGTGCGCCGCGAGGTCATCCGCATCATCACGCCCGGCACGGTCACGGACGAGAGCATGCTCGACCAGAAGGCCAACAATTTCATCGCCTCCGTCTGCCTGACAAATTCCGAAGCCGCAGCCTGCTTCTGCGACATCTCGACAGGCGAAGTGCATCTTTGCACGCTCACGGGCGAGGACGTGCGCGAGAAGCTATTAAACGAATGCGAGCGCTTTTCCCCGCGCGAAGCCGTGCTCTCCGATTACGCGATGGAGGACGAGGACCTGTGCGCGCATCTTCGCACGCAGCTGGGCTGCGCCGTCGAACCGGGCGGCGACCGCTTCTCCCCTTCCCTTGCCGAAAAGACCGTTTCCGAGCGCTATCCCAGCCTCGACGCGGCCGAAACCGGACAGTGCGCGTTCTACGCGCTGGGCGCAGCGCTTTCCTATCTCTACGAGACGCAGAAAAACTCCCTTGCGCAGCTGAAACAGCCCGAGATCTACGCCCCGGACACCTTCATGACGATAGACCACACCGCGCGCGTGAATCTGGAGCTTTTTGAGACCATCCGCACGCACGAAAAGACCGGCTCGCTTCTGTGGGTGCTCGACCAGACGCACACCTCCATGGGCGCGCGCGCCCTGCGCCGCAGGCTCGAGCAGCCGCTTCTCAACCCCATCACCATCCGCCGCAGGCTCAACGCGGTCGCGGCGCTGGTCGACGCGCCGGTAGAGCTATCCGAACTCGAGGAAAGCCTGCGCGGCGTATCCGACCTCGAGCGCCTGATCGGCCGCATCTGCGCGGGCTCCGCCAATGCGCGCGATCTGCGCGCCGTATCCATAACGGCGCAGAAGCTGCCCGCGCTGCGCGCAAGGATCGGCGCGCTGCCCGGCGACGCGATGCGCGAGATCTCAGCCTCCCTCGACGAGCTGTCCGACGTCCGCGAGTGGATCGACAGGTGCATCGAGGAGGAGCCGCCGATCGGCGTCAAGGACGGCGGACTTGTGCGCGCGGGCTTCCACACGGAGCTCGACGAGCTTCGCGCCATCGCGCACGATGCGCGCAGCTATATCGCCTCGATCCAGACACGCGAGCGCGAAAGGACCGGGATTAAGAACCTGAAGATCGGCTACAATAAAGTATTCGGCTATTACATAGAAGTCACGCCGTCGTTTCTGCATCTGGTGCCGGACGATTACGTTCGCCGCCAGACCCTGACGACCGGCGAACGCTACATCACCGAGGAGCTGAAGACCCTCGAAAGCCGCATCCTCGGCGCGCAGGAGCGCGCCAACGCGATCGAATACGAGCTGTTCACGACCCTGCGCGAGCGCATCGCGGCCGAGGCCGCGCGCGTACAGCGCTGCGCCTCCGCGCTGGCCGAGCTCGACGTGACCGCTTCGCTCGCGCGCGCCGCGCTCGACTACGACTACTGCATGCCGCAGGTGGACTACTCCGACGCCATCGATATCCAGGCGGGCCGCCACCCGGTCGTCGAACGCGGCAAGAGCGGCTTCGTCGCCAACGACATGCACATGGACGGGCAGAAGCGCCGCGTTGCGATCATCACCGGCCCGAACATGGCGGGCAAATCCACCTATATGCGGCAAAACGCCGTGATCGTCCTGATGGCGCAGATCGGCTCCTTTGTTCCGGCGAAGCAGGCGCACATCGGTGTGGTCGACCGCATCTTCACGCGCATCGGCGCGTCGGACGATCTGTCCGGCGGCCAGAGTACCTTCATGGTGGAGATGAGCGAGGTCGCCGCCATCGTCGCGGGCGCCACGAACAAGAGCCTGATCCTGCTCGACGAGGTCGGCCGCGGCACCTCGACCTACGACGGCATGTCGATCGCGCGCGCGGTGCTCGAATACACCGCGAAAAAGATCGGCGCAAAGACGCTTTTCGCCACGCATTACCACGAGCTGACCGCGCTCGACGATATGGAGGGCGTGTTCAATCTCTCCACCGCGGTCATCCGCCACGGCGACCGCATCACCTTCCTGCACCAGATCATCGCCGGCGGCTCGGACGACAGCTACGGCATCGAGGTCGCGCGTCTCGCTGGACTGCCGGACGAACTGATCCGCCGGGCGCGGCAGATCCTGAAAAAGCTCGAGTCCGGCGCGCCGGTCACGCCCGTGCGCCAGAGCGCGGGGAAACGCGCTTCCCAGGACGACGCGCAGGCGACGCTTGCCGAGCTCGGTACCGCGGCGATCCTCGATCGCATCCGCGAGGCTGACACGGACAATATGACGCCCATGCAGGCGCTGAACCTGCTATTGGAACTCAAAACCAGAATAGAGAGGCTGCCCTGATATGGCCGAAACCGCATACGGAAAACTGTATATCGTCGGCACGCCGATCGGCAATCTCGGCGACATCAGCGTGCGCGCGCTGGAAACGCTGAAAAGCGCGGATTTCATTGCCGCAGAGGACACGCGCGTGACGATGAAGCTCTTGTCGCATTTCGGCATCTCCAAGCCCCTTGTCTCCTACTACGAACGCAACCTCCGCGAGCGCGGCGAGGTCGTGCTCGACCGCATCAGAGCCGGCGAGACCTGC
>JAEEGL016818751.1_pt1 | contig 12291 bp, 7 predicted proteins | sample 9134231 | NCBI WGS metagenome assembly JAEEGL01 (sample SAMN16246548, study PRJNA631951) | gut metagenome | biome: gut microbiome; feature: rumen; material: fiber-attached | host: Bos | place: Iran: Karaj | collected 2018-10 | reverse complement strand
GCTAGCGTTTACGTTCTATCTAAAGAAGAAGGTGGACGTCATACTCCATTCTTTAGTAACTATAGACCTCAATTCTACTTTAGAACAACAGATGTTACTGGTGTAATTACATTACCAGAAGGTACTGAAATGGTTATGCCTGGTGACAACGTTGATATGACTGTTGAATTAATCACTCCAATCGCAATTGAAAATGGAACAAAATTCTCAATTCGTGAAGGTGGAAGAACAGTTGGTGCTGGAGTAGTTTCAGAAATCTTAGAATAATAAAGAATACATTAAGACTTTAGAAATAAAGTCTTTTGTTTTGCAAAAAAATATATTATAATTATTATGATGGTAAGATGAAAGATAAATATATTGTGTTTTTTAAAAAAGAAATAATATTTTTATTGCTACTATTAATAGTGGTTTGTATTTCATTTGGAATAACATATGCAAACTTTGTTTATAATTCAAATGATAAACGTGCTGTTGAGATGTTTGCTGGTAGTCTTAATTATAATTTAAAAATTAATGGAGAATATCAAAATAGTATAGAAGTATCAAAAGGAAGCAGTATTATTAATTTAGAAATAAAATCTACAAATGAAGTTAGTTCATTTTACAAATTATTAACTAATAGTGATATTGTTATATATACTATAGAAGGTAATGCTAGTGGAGTAATTGGTTCTAATGATATAGTTAATATTAAATTATACATAGTAAATAATAAAGAGGATATAGTTAATGTTCCATTTATAGTTTCTATGGGATATTTAACAAATTCATTAGATGATGTTAAAGTGGTAGAAAATTATCATGAAATACAAAATATAAAGCATGAAATAGAATATGATAATAAAACTTGGATTATAGGAAGAATAAATGATGATGCTAGTATAGATTTGATTAGTAAAAATTTATATAATATTAAGTTAAGTGGTTATGATGCATATAATGATTTAAATAGTTTATTAAATAGTAAATGTATAACAAATGGATCAAAAAGTATAGATATAAATGATATAAATGGAATTAGTTTAATGACATATAATGACTATACCACTATTAATAGACTTTCATATTTTCCATCTATAATAAAAAATATTGAAGATGTTATTATAGAAAATGATTATATAAGTGAAAGCGGTTATAGTTATTCTAATAGTATTTTAATTAGGAACAAAAAAATTAATAATAATATGGATGATACTTATAAAAATGGTAAGTTTTTATTAAATAATTTGTACTATGAAGTAGATAATAATGAAATATTTTATTATGTTATTGAATTAGATAATGGAAAAGTAAATCTTAGAAAACTATATGATTCTAATAATTCAAACTATGAAATATCTTCTAATGTAAGATGCATATTAAATATAAAAGATAGTGTATTTTAAAAGGAGTAGTAATATATGATAATAAATATATGTGATAGTCCAAATGTATTAGAAGTTATGTATATTATAAATATTGTAATTACTATTATAAAAGTTATTGTTCCAATATTGCTAATAGTATCTTTAATGATAGATTATGTTAAAGCAGTATCAAATAGTGATAGTGATGTATTAGAAAAAGCTAAAAAGACAACTGTCTCTAAAATAATATCAGCTATTCTTATTTTTCTTATACCTTCACTTGTAAACTTAATAGTGACTACTGTAGCTCCAGGAAGTGAGTATGATAAGTGTTTAGCTAATATTTCAAGAGATACAATTAAATCAGCATATAATAAAACAATGGATGGTTATTTAGAATCTGCTGAATCAAGTGAAGAATATGACGATTATATTACTGCTAATAATTATTTAATATTTATAAAAGATAATGATAAAAAAGAAGAATATCAGAAAAGATTAGAAGAATTAAAGAAAAAAATTGATGAAAAAAGAGAAGCAGAAAAAAATGTTAATGGTGGAAAATATTCAAAGGTAGATTTTAGTAGTTTTAAATGGACATACTATAAAGCAAGAAGTGGTCCAATAAAAGAATATGAATCTGATTGTAATCCTTATGCAATTTACGCTCCAAGTGATGAAAGTAGTTTAGGTGGAGTTAGTTTGCCATTAATAATATGGCTTCATGGAAGTGGAGAAGTAAAAGTAGGAGAAAGTGCATTTCTAAATAGTGGTTTATTAAAAGTAGTAAAAGAATGGAATTCATATAATCTTGCACCAATTCCCGCAATAATAGTTGCTCCACAAGCTACACCTGGTTGGTGGGGAGGGCATAAATCAAATCATAAAACAATTTATGCTCTTGTTAAATATGTTAAAGCAAAATATAATATAGATCCTAATAATGTAGTGTTAATGGGACATTCTATGGGAGCTCATGGAGTTTTAGAATTAACATTAGAAATGAAAGATTTAAATCTTGCTGCAGCAGTTACAATGAGTACTCAAAGGAAAGAATATGGTGGAAAAGAAGGACAAGCATTCTATTCTAAATTAAGAATGAAGGGATATGGAGAATTTGAAAGTCACCAAAAATTTTATGATTGGATAGGCCAGAGTAAAAATTATACATATTATAAAGGAGCAACTCATGGAAAAGTTCCTCAAATGGCTTTGACAGAAGATTTAAATAAGGATGGAATATCTGATTTAATGTATTGGTTATTTAGCGATGGTGCTGATACCTTATCAAAACAAGAAGATACTAGTTCATCTGATTCTAGTGGAAGAGGCTCATCTTCTGGTCAATCTGGTACAAAACCAACTCCAGATCCAATTACAAATCATGTATCAATAGATTCAGTAAATAAGACTATAGCTTCTGCTGCAAAATCAGGAGGGTTGTATTCTAGAAATGCTGTTGTTAATGTTGCCACTACTTTAGTTAATACATTATCAGGAAGTAATTATCATGTTCCATATCAATTAGGAGGAATGTATCACAGAGGAAAAAATTGGGGATTAAATCCTGGATGGGGAACAGTAATAACTCATAATAATAGTTATGTATTATCTGGACTTGATTGTAGAAATTTTGTTAACTGGACTTTTAAACAAGCTGGTTTATCTCTTATTAGAGGATACGGATATGAAGGAGCTATTAATAATAAATATGGAGATGTTTATTCAAACTTTTCAGATGGAAGAGCGGGAGATGTAATTGACGCTAATGAACACATAATGATAATTATTAGTAATAATAAATCTAGTGGTAGTTATACAATAGCTCATTCTGTTGGCGGATATGGAGTTCAAATAAGAACATATAAATATAGTGATTTAACTGGTGGCAGTATAAATTATAAAGTTTATAATATGGATGGAGTTTATTCAAATACTGGGCTTTGGTGCTCAGAACAAAGTGGATATCGTGCATATTCTGGATCATGTCACATCCCAAGAAGTGAATTTCCAAGTTATTATTGATCTAAAAAAAAACAATTTATTAAAATTGTTTTTTTATTTGTTATTGTAGATTATTAAATGGTGTTGACTTCTTGTACAAGATACATAATATAAATATCTTTCTTCATATGTATATGGATTATCTTTATCTGTATAAATAATTGTTGCATCAAACTCTAATCCTTTAGCCATATAAGATGGAAGAGTAACAAGTGTTCTTGAAAACTTTTTAGAATTGTTTTTTATTAATGTTAAATCTTCTAAGTCTTTATGAAGTAATCTATAAATCTTTTCTGCTTCAGTATCAGTTTTTGTTATTATAGCAATACTTTTATTGTCTTGTCTTAATACTTCAATATCATTTAGTAACTGTTTCTTTAAATCATTTTCAATTCTAAATTCTACTGGAATATTTGTATCTTTTCTAATTGCAGATACTAAGTTTAATCCTAGTATTTTATTTGCATGTTCAATTATTTCTGGACTTGATCTATATGTTTTAGTAAGTTCTATATATTTAGCTTCATTATTAAATATTTGTTTAATATCTTCTAATGAATCATATTGATAGTAAGGATTTATTGTTTGATTAATATCTCCAAGTATTGTGAATTTTGATTTCTTTAATATTTTTTTAAGTAGTATATATTGAAGAATATTATAATCTTGTGCTTCATCAATAATTGTTTGTTCAATTGTATAATCATTTCCTAAAAATTTAAGTAAACTTTTCATATATACAAATAAACATGCATCTTCAAATGATATTGTTTTATCATCTAATCTATTTAGATAACTATCTGGAATTGTTTTGCCATAAGATTCAATAAATTCAGGGCTTTTATAAAAGTTTTTATAAATCATTTTATAATCTAATGTTATATTAAGTCTATTTTTAAGCCATGATTTTACTTCTTTACTTCTTTTGCCTTTAAGTTCCATTTCAGATATTTTAATAGCCATTTCATCTATTCTTTCAAATAATGGAATAGAGGAGTATCTTTCATTAAGATAATAATTTAGTTTTTCTTTTGTAATAAATACATCATGATTTAATAAATCACTAGTGAATGATGCTTTTTTACTAAAAGATTTTACGTAATCTTCCATTACTTTAATTATTTCATTTGACTGTTTGTATTTTATTAAATCAATAAATGGTTCTTCGTATTTGTAATATCTTTCTATAAATGAAGTAAATGATTCTATAGATTTGTATTCTGTTATATAAGTTTCTAAGAAATCACTAAATGTTGTTTCTTTAGTATTATCTTCACCAAGTTCTGGAAGTACATTTGATATGTATTCACTAAATATATTATTTGGAGCAAATATTAATACTTTATTACTTGTTAAGTTTTTAATTTTATAAAGAAGAAATGCAATTCTATGAAGAGCAACACTTGTTTTACCACTACCTGCAATTCCTTGTACTATTAAGTTATTATCTTTAACATTTCTGATTATTGCATTTTGTTCTGTTTGAATAGTGTTAACAATATTTTTCATGTATTCACTTGTTTTACTTGAAAGTACTTCTTGTAAAATATCATCTTGAACATTCAGTTTTGAATCAAATACTCTTTTTATTTTTGCATCTTCAATTGTAAATTGTCTTTTATTATGAAGAAATCCTTTAAATATTCCACCAGGTGCCTCATATGAAACTGGACCACTTTCATAATCATAAAATATACTAGCTATAGGACTTCTCCAATCATAAATAACGTTTTCATTATTTTTAGTAAGGTATGTTAGACCTATATATATATCTTTCGTTCCTTCATCACCTTCGAAAACTATTTTTGCAAAATATGGTGAGTTTTGTATTTTATAAAGTTTTCTATAATATTTTGCTTTCATTTCTAAGTTGTCAATTTCTTGATCATTATTAGACATAATAGTTTTCATTTCAGTTGGATCAAGTTCTGCTTTAGAATCCCAAATAAATTTTTTGAATTCTTTTTGTTTCTCTTCGTTGTCATATAAGTCTTGAGCAAGAGTAGATATTTCATTACGTAAAAGTTTTATTGTCTTATCTAGATGAATTATTTCTTTTGAAAGTTCTTCTTCACTTAAATTCATTAAATCCTCCTATAAATATAAGTGTATCATCTAAAAAATAAACAGCATAAACAAAATATTAGCATATATAATAAATAGTTGTCAATAAAAACTATAAAAAATGTTGATTTTTATTTAAAATTATTGTATTATTAATTAGAAGTTATTTCTTAGTTTGAATGACCTTTCGCTTTCTTACTCAGATATAACGGATAAATATTAGAAGGAAGGAGTTTTTTTATAATGGCTTTAGCAAAAGAAAAGAAGGAAGCTATAGTATCAAAATTTGCAAGAAGCAAAGGAGATACTGGAAGCGTTGAAGTTCAAGTTGCTTTGTTAACAGAAAGAATTAATATTTTAACAGAGCATATGAAAGAACATCAACATGATTACCATACTAATAGAGGATTATTAATGTTAGTTGGTAAAAGAAAGAGTTTACTAGATTATCTAAAACGTGAAGATGTTACTAGATATCGTGAACTTATTGAAAAATTAAATTTAAGAAAGTAGGCACTTGTTTTAAGTGTCTTTTATTTTAGGAAGGAGTATTTAAATGAAAAGAGTTTTTGAATATGATTTTATGGGAAGAAAACTTGTTATAGAACATGGTGAACTAGCTAAACAAGCTGCTGGAGCTGTTCTAGTTAGATATGATGATACAGTTATTTTATCTACAAGTGTAATGAGTAATAATGTATCTACTGCAGACTTTTTCCCTTTAACAATTTTATATCAAGAAAAACTTTATTCTGTTGGTAAAATTCCAGGAGGATTTATTAAAAGAGAAGGTCGTCCAACAGATGCTGCTACATTAACTGCAAGAGTTATTGATAGACCAATAAGACCTATGTTTGATGAAAATTTTAGAAATGAGGTTCAAGTAGTAAATACAGTACTTAGTGTAGATCCAGATAAAACACCAGAAATGACTGCATTATTTGGTTCATCATTATGTTTATGTATTTCTAAAATACCATTTGAGGGACCTGTTGCTGGAGTTAAAGTTGGAAAAATTGATGGAGAACTTAAAATTAATCCAACTTGTGAAGAGATGGAAAGAAGTACAATAGATTTAACTGTAGCTGGAACAAAAGATGCTATAAATATGGTAGAAAGTGGATCTAAACAAGTTAGCGAAGAAGAGATGCTTGAAGCATTAATGTTTGGCCATGAAGCAGTTAAAGAATTATGTGCAATTCAAGAAGATATAACTAGTGAAATAGGGGAAGAAAAAATAGAGGTAGTTTTAGCATCTATTCCTGATGAATTAAGAAATGAAGTAGAAGAAGATATAAAGGAAGATATGATTGCTGCTATACAAATTAAAGATAAACTTGAAAAATATGCAAGAATAGATGAAGTAAAAGAAGAAGCAATTACTAAATATACAGAAAAACATGAAGGAGAAGAAACATTAGAAGATGACTTAAAACTTGTTAAAAAGATAGCTGATGAAATTGAAGGTAATGAAGTAAGACGTTTAATTACTAATGAACATATTAGACCTGATGGACGTAAAATGGATGAAATAAGAGAATTATCTTGCGATGTAGACTTACTTCCAAGAACACATGGTAGTGCATTATTTACAAGAGGTCAAACTCAAGCACTTGCTATTACTACATTAGGTGCTCAAAATGAAGAACAAATATTAGATGGACTTGGACTTGAAGAATCTAAGAAGTTTATTTTCCATTATAATTTCCCAGCATTTAGTGTTGGTGAAACTGGAAGATATGGAAGCCCTGGAAGACGTGAAATTGGACATGGAGCTTTAGCTGAAAGAAGTTTATTACAAGTTATGCCAAGTCAAGAAGAGTTCCCATATACAGTACGTGTTGTATCTGAAGTACTTGAAAGTAATGGTTCATCTAGTCAAGCTAGTATTTGCGCTGGATGTATGTCATTAATGTCAGCTGGTGTTCCAATTAAAGCACCTGTTGCCGGAATTGCAATGGGACTTATTACAGAAAATGGAACATGTGATGGAAAATATACAATTTTAACAGATATTCAAGGTTTAGAAGATCATATGGGTGATATGGACTTTAAAGTTTCTGGAACAAGAAAAGGTATTACAGCACTTCAAATGGATATTAAGATCAAAGGAGTTACAAAAGAAGTATTAAAAGAAGCACTTGCACAAGCACATAAAGCAAGAATGCAAATTTTAGATGTTATGGAAGCTACAATTAAGGAACCAAGACATGAATTATCTGAATATGCTCCAAAGATAAGAACTATGAAGATCGAACCTGAAAAGATTAAAGATGTTATCGGTAAAGGTGGAGAAACAATTACTAAGATTATCTTAGAATCAAGTAATGTTAAATCAGTTAATGATAAACAAGCTGTTAAAATTGATATTGATGATGATGGAAATGTAATATGTTATCATATGAATAAAGATGTTTTAGATAAAGCAATTGGTATGATAGAAGATATAGTAAAAGAAGTTGAAATTGGAGCAGTTTATACTGTTAAAGTTACAAGAATTGAAGATTTTGGTGCATTTGTTGAATTGTGGCCAGGATGTGAAGGTCTAGTACATGTATCACAACTTGATAATAAGAGAGTTGATCATCCAGGTGATATTCTAAAAGTTGGTGATGAAATTGTTGTAAAGGCAACAGGATATGATAGAAAAGGAAAACTAAATTTATCAAGAAAAGAATTATTACCAAAATCAGAAAAAAAATCATCAAAAGAAGAAAAAAAACAAAATAAAGAGAATAATTAAGAAAAAAAAGGAATTATTGTAATTAAAATGTGTCTAATAATTCCTTTTTATATTGTAAATAAGCAAAAAAAATGCTAAAATTATTTTATAAGGTAAAGGAGTGTATATAAAAAATGAAGAAAAAAATATTATTTAGTATTGCTTTAATATTTGCTATGTGCTTTTTTGCTATAGGTGTAAATGCAGCTATAACTAAGTTATCTATACCAAATAGTACAAAGGCAAAAGCACCTGAAACAGTACCTACACCATTTGATGTGGTATATGGTAGTTTGACTGAAGAATTTGATTTTAGTAAAATTAAATTTTCATCAGCAAATGGTGGAGCAGATATTGATGGATATGATGGATTTAGAAAAATAATTTTAGGAAAGTTAAAGGATTTTGATTCAACTGATGGATTAACATTAGATTCTACATATAGTAATTGGTTTACTGCTTATTGTTTGGATAATTTAATGAAATTTCCAGAACTTGGATTATTAAATAATGGACACTATGCTAATGCTTCTACTGACGATTTGAAGTTAATTGATATAATTATTACTGCTTTATCAAATGATTCAAATGTTCAAGCAGCAGTAAAAGCTAAAAGCAGTTTGAAAAATCAAATTGTTACTTCAATTGATCTTGTTTCATTAGATGGAAGTGAAGTTTTTTATGAATTAACAGGAAGTGATACTGCATCTAGTATTATTTCTAATGTTGAGAGTTTAAATATTCCAATAACAATTAAGATTAAAAAGATTGAATTTCATTATTTATCTGATCTTCTTGCAACTGTAACTGCTGAAGATATTACAGGTAATACTGGTGATACATCTTATGATTTGACATTTACTGGAAAAGATATATTATTTGATAAATACAATGTTACAGAAAGTAAGAGTGTTCCTCATTACGATCATGCATTGTGGATTATTGAACATTCATATCCAACAATGGCTCTTAAGGAATCAGTAGAATTTGCAGGAGCAGATTATGATGGTTTAAGAAAAGAAATATGTGAATTAGAAGGTCATACATTTGATGATACTGCTCTTACTTGTAATGGATTTGCAGATTTAGATGATTATGTTGAAAACTATGTTTATGCAACTGTACAATACGCTATTTGGAAGGCAACAGATCATACTGTTTTAGGTGATGAAATAGGAGATACTATTGTTAATTCAGATGAGTTAAATCAACTATATCAATTTTTATTAATGGATAGAAGCGAATATGATGGTTATAGTTCTAGATCATTTACTAATAAGATTAAAATTACAAAGCCTAAAGAAGAATATAATAAAGGAAAATCAAAAGGTTCTTATGATGTATTTGGACCATATACAGCTAAAGCTGATGTTTTATCAGGTGGCAAGATGACTGTTACAATAGCAAATGCTGATACTACAGGTATTAGAGTTATTGATGAAAATGGCAAATCTATATCTAAATTATCAAATGGACAAAAATTCTATGTTGAATGTAAAAAAGATGCAAAAATAGGTAGTGTATCTTTAAGAATAAAACTAAAAGATGCGTCTATATTTGACCCACTAACAAATAGAGGTAGAATTTATAAACCACAATTCTCTTTATTACAAAATTTAATGTCTGGTGGAAAAATAATTAATAAAGATATAGAAGCAGATCTTGATATTGTAACAAATGCAAATACTGGTGTTGAAAATGTTGCTATATTGTTAATGGTAACTTTAGTAGCATTTACACTTGCTTATCTAGTATTAAGTTATAAACAAAAATCAGTTCAATTGAATTAATATAAAAAATAAGAAAACATTTATAGTGTTTTCTTTTTTTATGGCTAATAATAATATTAGAGGGATATGAAAGGATTTATGGAAGATATAATTGAATATATAAAAGAAATATTAAATGATTTTGATTATAAAAAAGTGATTATTCCAACAATAATATTATTAATTAATGTTGCTGGTTTTTCATTATTATATTTTAAAATTGATAATAATAGTGTTAAAGAGGTAAAAAAAGAAAATGTAATTAAAGAAGATATAGCATTAGATGATATATATATTGATATAAAAGGATATGTTAATAAACCTGGAGTTTATAAAATGAAAAAAGATTCTAGAGTAATAGATGCAATTGATGTTTCTGGTGGTCTTAAAAAAGATGCTAATACTAGATTTATAAATTTATCTAAACTATTAAATGATGGTGATGTTATAGTTATTTATTCAAATAGTGAAATTAAGAAAGCAGAAAAACAAGATACCATTATAGTAGAAACACCTTGTGTTTGTGAAGAAATTAAAAATGATGCATGCTATAAAGAAGAACCAACTAAAGTAAATGGAAAAATAAATATTAATACTGCAAATATAGATGAATTAAAAACTTTAAATGGAATTGGTGATGCAAAAGCAAAAGCAATAATTGAATATAGAGAAAAATATGGCAATTTTAAATCTACTATAGAAATATTAAATGTGAGTGGTATAAGTCAAACAATATATGCTAAGATTAAGGAAAATATTACTGTGTGATTATTTATACTATATTTTTTTATTATTTTCAATAATTTTTTTATTGGTCTATTTTAGTAATTATAAAGTTAAGAAAACATATAATGAATTAGATAAATATTTTGAATTAAGAATTAAAAATTATTCAATAGATGGAAATCATTTGACTTTAGAATTTAATAATCTTGTTGGAAATTATTATTTTAAAACATATGAAGAAAAACAATCATTTATAAATAATTATTCTTTAAATGATTTGATTATTTTAAAAGGTGTACTTTCAAAACCTAGTAATAATACTATTCCAAATACATTTAATTATAAAAAATATTTATATTATAAAAATATAGAATTCATTATAAATATTGATGAATTAAATATAAAAAAGAAAAATAAAAATGTTTTGTATAAAATAAAGAATTACATTTATAAAAGAATTAATATCATTAATAATAATTCATATTTATATGCATTTATTCTAGGTGAATCTAAATACATTGATAAAGACATATATAATAATTATAAAAATAATGGAATAACCCATTTGTTTGCTTTATCAGGTCTTCATATTTCAGTTTTTTCATCTATTCTTTTATATGTTTTAAAAAAATTAAAATGTAATGAAATAATATCATTTATTATAACAAGTGTTTTTTTACTATTCTTTTCATTTATTGCATCTTTTTCTCCCTCAATCTTAAGGGCAACTATTTTTTTCATATTAAGTAGTATTAATAAAATATGGTATTTTTTCATTAAACCCAAATATTTATTATATTTAACATTTTTTATACTTATTCTTATCAATCCAAGTTTTATCTATAATACTGGTTTTATATTATCTTTTACGATAACATTTTTTATAATTATTTATAATGAGAATAATAGTAAATCATCATTATTTAAAATAAGTATTATTTCTTTTTTGGCTAGTATGCCTATCATTATAAATATGTCATATGAAATTAATATTATTGGTTTTTTAAATAATTTGTTTTTTATTCCATATGTATCAAATATAGTTTTCCCATTATCATTATTAACTATTCTTTTTAGTAAATTAACATCAATTCTATCTTTGTTTTTAAAATTTATGGAAGCAGTTTCACTACTAAGTAGTAAAATACTAAATATTACCATTTCATTTTCAAAACTATCAATATTTGAAATAGTATTATTTTATTCTTTTCTAATTTTAATTATTAAAAAGAAAAAGTGTTTCAAAATCCTTTTAGTATTATTAATAATATTTTTGTATATAAAACCATATTTAATTAGAAATACCATTATTTATTATATTGATGTTGGACAAGGAGATAATTCTTTGATAGTAACAAAAAATAATAAAAGTATTCTAATAGATAGTGGTGGAAAAACAGATTATTATGAAGAAGAATGGAAGAAAAAGAATCAATCATTTAATTTGATGAAGGATAGTATTATTCCTTTCTATAAAAGTATTGGAATTAAAAAGATTAATTATGCAATTTTTAGTCATGGTGACTATGATCATATGGGTTATGCTAAAGATTTAATAAACAATTTTAATGTTGGAAAAGTTATAGTTAATTGTGGAAATATTAATGAATTAGAAACTGATTTAATTAATTTGTTAAAGAGTAAAAACATTCCATAT
>JAEEGL014955616.1_pt1 | contig 12291 bp, 12 predicted proteins | sample 9134231 | NCBI WGS metagenome assembly JAEEGL01 (sample SAMN16246548, study PRJNA631951) | gut metagenome | biome: gut microbiome; feature: rumen; material: fiber-attached | host: Bos | place: Iran: Karaj | collected 2018-10 | reverse complement strand
TACAGCAGCCAGCCTACCAGCATGAACGTAATGAAAATGCCCCGGATCCCGGCACCTGTCACAAAGGCCACCACAATGACCAGCAGATAATACGGGAAAGCAATGAATGTATCAATGAGCAGGGTAATCACCCAGTCCACCTTCCCGCCGAACCAGCCCGCAGCCATGCCCAGGAATACACCGATGGTAAACGGCGCAATCTCCGCCAGCACCATCAGGGAAAGATCCACCCTTCCCGCATACAGCACCCGGGCCAGAATATCCCTGCCCAGCTGGTCCGTACCGAACGGATGCACTCCGGAAGGCGGCAGAAGCACCGCTGTCAGATCCTGCGCATACGGATCATATCCATACACCAGCGGTCCCAGCACTGCCAGCAGTACGATCAAGCCCATCAGGCACAGCCCGGTCTTCAGTGCCGGCTTCATCTTCTTCCCGTTCATTTGTTCATCCTCGGATCTGCCTTATGGGCAATCAGCTCCGTCACCAGACTGATCACCACCACAAAGACCGCACAGTACAGCGCTATGGCCTGAACGAGCGGAAAGTCGCGGTTGGAAATCGCTTCAAACAGCAGCTTGCCGACACCCCTCACAGCGAATACCTGCTCAACCACGAGCGTTCCGCCGATCAGGTAGGAGAGATTGACGCTGAACAGCATCAAAGAAGGTACAAACGCATTGCGCAGTACATGCTTGAACAGTATGGTGCGGGGAGGTACACCGGCTGCCTTCAGCGTGACTACAAAATCCGCTTCCAGTACTTCCAGCAGCCGTTCCCGCAGAGAGCGCACCAGCGGCGGAATCTGTCCGAATGCCACCGTAATGGCCGGCAGCGTAAGGCCGCGGAGCATCCCCTTGTCCAGACCGCCGACCGGAAACCAGTGCAGATGCACCGCGAACAGCAGAATGAACAGCAGTCCTGTCCAGAATACCGGCATTCCCTGTGTAAAGGCAGGAATGACCCGGATGATATGATCGAACAGCTGATCCCGGTGCGTCGCCGCAAGCACAGCGAGAACCAGGGATACCGCAGCCGTGATCAATGTCGCCATCAGTACCAGAAGAAGGGTTACCGGCGCATACTTGAAGACCAGGGAACGGCTGGATACACCGTACTTGATCGATGCCCCGGTATCTGCCCTAAGGAAGACATTCTTCACGAACATGACAAACTGTTCCGGCAGGGACAGGTTCAGCCCCAGCCGTTCCCGCAGCGCTTCCAGCGACGCTTCCGACGCATGTTCTCCCAGCACCATCACCGCCGGATCGCCCGGCACTAGGCGGATGAGGAAGAACACCGCGATCATAACGAAAACAATGACCAGCAAACTGCGAAAGAGCGCTCCCTTCACCCAGTGCCGGAAGCGCTTCTTCTCTTCGGTATTCCTTTTTGTCTGAATACTGTCCAAATCTGCCTCTTCTGTTTGCTATTTGAATGTCACGGATGTGAAGACCGGACTGCCGTTGGGACGGTAGACCAGACCTGTTACATTCGCTCTGACGCCGTGTACACGTTCCGGATAATAGAACGGAATATACGGAACATCATCGGCCAGGATCTGCTGCAGAGAGCAGTAGACCGCATGCCTTTCATCACCGTCCGGCGTAGTCCGTCCGCGATCCATCAGCGCGACGGCCTCATCGCTCTTGTAGTTCGTCCAGTAGCACTGGCTGAAGCCGTTGGGATCCACCTGGAACGCGAAGATCGAGTTCGCGTCCGGGTAGTCCGCGATCGCACTGTTGATCATCATATCATAGTTCAGGTTCTTGAAGTCCTGGCGGAATGCCGCAATCTCCTGCGCATTGATCGTAATGCCGATGCCGATCTTCTTCCCGGCCTCCACAACAATCTGCGCCTCCTGCGAACGTACATAGTTGCCCGAGGCAATGCTGATGGTTGTCTGGAACCCGTCCGGGTATGCGCTCAGCTTCATCTCTTCCGCAGCCCGGTCAGGATCATAGTCCAGCACTTCGATCTCATCCCCGGCATAGTAGCGCAGTGCCGAAGGAAGTACGGAACGTGCCGTGACACCGTAGCCGAATGTCAGCGCCTGCATCATCTCCTCCCGGTTGATCGCCAGAGCCAGCGCCCTGCGTACATGGACATCGGAGAAATGCTCATCCAGCGTATTGAAGAACAGTTCCTCGATCTCCCAGCCTTCCGAAGCGATTACATAGGTATCTTCACTGTCTGCGATACTCTTTGCATTGGCAAATGAGATTTCATCCGCCGCGTCCACATCACCTGCCTTCAGCTGGTTGATCAGCTGGTTGTCATCCTCGATGTAGCGGAAGACCAGACGGTCGATCACCGGCTTGCCTTCCTGCCAGTAGTACGGATTCTTCACGAATGTCACATCTCCGCTCGGATCCCATTCTTCGACCATGAACGGTCCCGTACCGACCGGGTGCGCAAAGAACTCTTCCTCGCTCAGTCCGTTCAGATCCTTCGGAACAATACCGTTGGAGAAGTTCGCCAGTTCAGAATAGAACGGAGTATACGCTGCATTCAGCGTAATGACAACTGTCCTGTCATCCACTGCCTCGATGCTCCGGATATCGGCTTCGATCGGCAGCGGACCGCCCACTTCCAGATGACGCTCCAGGGAATACTTCACATCCTCCGCCGTGACATCCTGTCCATTGGAGAACTTCAGGCCGTCATGCAGCACAAACGTATAGACCAGACCATCCTCACTGATCGTGGAATCCGCGAGATAATCCGTCACAACGCCTTCCTCGTCGAACATGACCAGAGGCTCAAACACCTGATCGATTGCAAACGCATTGTTTTCTGTAATTTCATTATGAAGGTCAAATGATGTAACGGATGCCTTGCGTGCATAGACAAACCGTACTTCATCTTCTGTTTCCGGTGTGTCCGCACCGCATCCTGCCAGTCCGAAGACCAGCGCCGCTGCAGGAATCAGCCAGTATTTCTTAGCCCGCATATCCTTGCCTCCTTGAATACATATCCATTCTATGCACAATTTGGCACTATGTATATTTCCAGAACAGTTATTTTATATAAGACCAGATTCCAGAAAAACAAATGAGCACAGCCGTGCTCATTCATCTTCCTTCCAGTAATCCACGCTTGTTTCGCTGAGCAGCGCAGGCATGGCATGATGCAGCGCAATGTACTCCTTGGACTGCGGCCAGTACAGGCAGTCCGTACGTGTCGCAAAGTCCAGGATCAGGCAAACCTTGCCGCTGTCCATGTCGAATCCTGTTTCATAGCCGGTACGGTTCTGCAGCTCCGACGCAGCGTCCTTTACCGCGTCCAGCAGTTCCTCCAGATCCTCCGGATCCACCGGCTCATAGATGTTCACACTCCGGTACATAGATGCTCAGATGACATTGAAATCATGGTCCCGGTAGGAGAGCAGCATCTCTGCCGCATCATCACCGTATTCCTTCCTGAACGCTTCCAGGACCGCATCCGCAGCGTCCGTACCGAACACAGCGTCGCTGACTTCCTTGAACGCCCAGAATATATGAGCGCAGTGGAATGAGAACGGCATGATGTACTCAGGGTGCTTCGAATGGTTCTCCCCTTCCGCGAATCCGGCATTGCGTACTGTCTGGATACAGTAATCATGGGTATTCAGTGTCTGGGGCACTTCATAGACCAGATAAGGATTGAAGCCCCGGCAGATGGAATTGTCCAGATGCGCACAGTAGACGCTGCCGGCTTCGGTCATGCCCATCCTGCGGAACTGGGTGTGCCACGGGCAGCGGGTGATCTTCATGGTCAGATCCGGCGACCACTCCGTGATCGTGGACTGGTTGGAAACACCCTGCTCGATGGCATACGCACTCGGCTCCCACTCCCCGTATTCCTGGTAGGCAGCATAGGTCAGTTCTTTCCCGTCGCGCAGGGCTCTCTGGGCCATGCGCCTGCCCCGCGTTGAAGCATAGTACTGTGTGGCATGGATAAAGACGTTCTTTCCCCGTTCGCCGTATCTTCCGGTGAGTTCCCGGTAAAAGGACGCGGCAATCCAGGCATGTGTCAGTTCATTGAACAGATCCGGCATACGTATTCCTCCTTGAACGCAGATCAAGATAGATAAACAGTGCGAAGGCAATGATGCAGAAGGCGATTCCTCCGCTGAAGAAAAGATTGAAGCTCCCGGTAAAATCGTAGATGTACGGTACAATGACCGCTACAAAGGCGCCGATGAAGCCCAGCACCGACTGCAGACGGCTGAGTCTGAGCTTGTACGCTTCCGGCCCGTAGATGTCCAGCAGTACAAGCGGCTGGGAATTGACGTAGATGGCGTATTCCGCACCGAAGAGCACCGCTGCCAGATTCAGTGCCATAATGCTGCTTTGGGCAAAGCGGAAGAGGATCATGGAAGCCAGTACCGCCAGCAGGAAGATCTCCGTTGTACGGTAGATGCCGATCCGGTCGGACATCACACCCAGCAGCAGCTTTCCCACCACGTTTCCGATCATACAGTAGGACGTGAATACCGCACCGGCTTCCAGTGTATAGCCCAGAGACAGTGCGTAGATCGGCATCTGGGCTGTGAAGTTGACCAGTGTGCCCGGCAGCAGCATCGCCACGGCTACAACCGCGAAGACAAAGCCCGGAACAAAGCGGGAGCCCCCCTCCGTATGCACTTCTTCTCTGACCGGGGCTTCTTCTGCCCCGTAGGGCTGCAGGCCGCTCTCCTGCGGTGATACCTGGAACAGGAGTATTGTCGGCACCAGGATCAGTACGGCACAGGCAGCCGAAGTGATCAGTACACTCTGCCGCCAGCCCACTGCACCGATCATACGGGAGAATACCGGACTGAGCAGAGCGCCGGCAATACCGGAGCTGGACATCGTCAGGCCCAATGCCAGACCCCTTCTCTTCACAAACCAGTTGTTGATGACGATGGAGACCGCCACCAGATAGCAGCTCCCCCCGATACCCGAGACCACTGCCGCAAGATACCACTGCCACAGATGATCAAAGAACGCCAGTACCGCAAAGGACGCAATGAACAGGATCTCGGTCACCAGCAGCACCAGTTTGCCGTTCTTCTCCACGAACAGCCGGGTGACAGCCGTGACCGCAGCCGCACCGACCAATGATTTGATCATGTAGTATACGGACAGATCGCCTGTCCGGAAGCCCATGTCCTCCACCATTGCTGAAAAGAACACACCCAGTGTGTTGGACAGGATACCGCTCATACCAGCAAAGATCATGATCAGGCCGGCCAGCACCAGCCAGACCTTTATCTGTCCGTCTTTCCGTACTGCCACAGTCTATTCTCCGAATGTGATTCTCATCATGCGGTGCGGGAACTTCTCCTCTTCATAGAAGATCTCACCGTAGGGTTCAAAACCGAGCGCTTCATAGAAGCCGACCTTTTCGATCATGGAACCCAGGATCATCTCCCCTGCGCCCAGTTCCTTTGCCTTGCGGATGCACTCCCTGACGCACATGGCCGCATAGCCCTTTCCTCTTTCCTCAGGATAGGTGCACAGCCTCCCGAAGCGCAGTGTGTTCCCTTCCGGAAACAGCCTCGCGTTGCACACCGCCCTGCCGTCCACATACAGAACCAGGTGCTTGCTGATCCGGTCGGTATCATCGAACTCCACATCCGGTGTATAGCCGATCTCCTTTACAAAGACCGCTTCTCGGATGGCGAATCCATCCTGCAGCCCCTCATCTCCGTAGTTGTACCATTTCATCTCCATCATGATCCGTTCCTCCTAAATATGTGCCGGCTCCCCGTCTGCCGGCAGTTTCCGGTAGACGCTCAGATACATTCCCAGTCCGCAGGCCAGACCGCCGATCACATTGGAGACCGGCTCCGCCATGTATACACCGTCCACCCCGAAGCCCAGCCTCGGCAGAAGTACGGTCAGCGGCACAACGATCACCACTTTGCGGAACAGCGAGAAGAAGATTGCCCGCTTGGTGCAGCGCAGTGCGGTGAACGTTGTCTGCCCTGCCATCTGGAATGCCATGAACGCAAACGCAAAGAAATACAGCTTCAGGGAATGAACGCCCAGGGCAATCATTTCCTGATCATTGGTGAATATGCTCATCAGTCTGCCCGGGATGAGCAGCACCACGATCCAGGCCGCAACGGCATAGACCAGACCGCCCACCGTAATGAACCGGATGCACTCCTTGATGCGGGAGTACTTCTGCGCTCCGTAGTTGAAGGACATCACGGGCTGGGAACCATGGGTGATGCACATGGACGGCAGGGAGACAATCTCCCGGACACTGTTGATGATGGTCATGATGCCGACGTAGAGATCACCGCCGAACGTGCGCAGTGTTACATTGCACAGAATGGATACCAGGGTATTCGTACCCTGCATAACGAATCCGGCTGTACCCAGAGGGACAATCTCAGCGAGCAGGGAAGCCGACGGCTTCAGGTACTTTGCCCGGATGCGGTACGGTGCCTCCTTCTTCAGGAAGAAGTACAGTGCCCAGATGCAGGAAACCATCTGGCTGATGATCGTCGCCAGCGCTGCACCGGTCACACCCATATGCATCCCGTAGATGAACACCGGATCCAGGACCAGGTTCAGAAACGCACCGATGAATACCGTCATCATGCCTGTACGCGGATAGCCTGAAGCATTGATGAAGCCGTTCAGTCCCGTCGACAGCATCGCTGCGGCGGTGCCCCACAGATAGACCTTCAGGTAGGCATCCGCGTACACATAGGACACATCGCTCGCCCCGAACAGATAGAGAATATCCCTGCGGAAGAACATGCCCACCAGGAACAGGATGATGGATGTGATCCCCAGCATTACCGCTGCCTGTCCGAGCACCCGCTCTGCACGGTCCTCGTTCTTCTGTCCCAGGGCAATGGCATACAAAGGAGTTCCGCCGGTAGCGAACAGGTTGGTGAATGCCGCAACCAGCGTTGTAATCGGGAAAGCCAGTCCGATGCCGGTCAGGGCGATCGCCCCGGTGCCGGGCAGATGACCGATGTAGATCCGGTCCACTACGTTGTAGAGGAGATGGACCAGCTGTGCAAACAGCAGAGGAATGCTCTGTGCCAGGACCACCTTCCAGATCCTGCCGTTCCCGAAATCGTTTTTCATACCTGCCATTTTACCATAGCCGGCATGCACTGCGGCAGATGCGCTGGAAAGAAAAAATGCACAGAGCTATAATATTCAGTATGTGTTTCAAGGAAAGGAGACCTGTATGGAGGATCATATGAGCCTGATCAACAGTGTATTCGGCCTGCAGTCCAGAAATACCGACGATTCCGATACCATGAGCGACATGTACCGGAAACTGCTCACCATAGCCTGGCCGGCTGCGCTGGAAGGCCTCCTGCTTTCCTTGATGAATTCATTCGATACCATGATGGTGGGAAAACTGGGACCGGCAGCCATTGCCTCGGTCGGCCTCTGCGCCCAGCCGCGGATGATTCTTCTGCTGGTCGCCCAGTCCCTGTGCGTCGGTACAACCGCTGTCGTTGCCCGCAGAAAGGGCGAAGACCGCCACGATTCCGCTGTCTCCTGCCTTAAGCAGTCCCTGGCCATCATTACCTTCATCGGCATCATCATTACTCTGATCGGCTGCTTCGGCGCGCACGGGCTGGTGCGCCTGGCCGGTGCGTCTGCAGAGACAGAACCGAACGCAGCCATCTACTTCCGCATCATATCTTCGGCATTCATTCTCAACTGCTGGACTCTGTGCATCTGTGCAGCGATGCGCGGCATCGGGGAAACGAAGATCACCATGCGGGTCAATATGACTGCCAATATCGTCAATGTCTTCCTGAACTACTGCCTGATCCAGGGACACTTCGGGTTCCCTGCCCTCGGCGTCAGAGGCGCCGCCATAGCGACAGCCGCAGGAACGGCTGTCTCCTTCTTCATGGCACTGCGGGTTGTTCTGAAGAAAGAGGGCTATCTGAGCCTGAACCCGTTCGGTGGGTTTGCCTTTGACCGGGCTACCGTTGGTTCCTTGATCCATGTGGGCAGCGGCACCATTGCGGAATCCGTATTCCTGCGGGTCGGGTTCCTGATCAATGGACGCCTGATTGCCGGAGTCGGTACTTCTGCGTATGCGACCAACCAGATCGTCATGCAGGTATCCGGCCTTTCCTTTACGGTCGGTGACGGTACAGCCTCGGCTGCGACTTCCCTGATCGGGCAGTCACTGGGTGCGGGAAAGAAGGAGAAAGCCCGACTGTATGTGCAGGTGGTGCGCCGGGTTTCCTGGATCATTTCCCTGGCGATCATCCTGCTGCTGGTGTTCGGCAGGAACATTCTCCCGACGCTCTTTACCGAAGACCCTGTGATCCGTTCCATGGCTGCGCTCTGCTTCATCATTCTGGCTGTGGGCATTGTACCCCAGAACCTGCGGGTTGTGTTTGCCGGCTGTCTGCGGGGCGCGGGCGATGTACGATACGTCGCGGTCATTTCCTTGATCAGTGTACTGATCATGCGGCCGCTGCTGACCTGGGCATTCTGCTATCCCATCCATGCAATGTTTCCGGCCATGCACTTCAACTACACCGGACCGTGGATCTCCTTCGGACTGGATGCGCTGCTTAGGGCAGTGCTCCTGACCCTGCGGGTAAACCAGGGAAAATGGGTGGATATCCGTCTTTGAGGAACCATGCTCTTCTTCCTGTGCTACACTACAGGTAGCGGATAAAGGGAGAATTTGATCATATGACCAGGAAAGTCATCGCAGCAGGCCACATCTGCCTGGATGTTGCGCCTGTCTTTTCCCATAAGTGTGTACAGGATATTTCGGAAGTCTTCCGTCCCGGCGGTATTGTCCAGATCGGCGAGGCGGTTTTCAGTACAGGCGGTGCTGTTGCCAACACCGGTCTGGCAATGAAGATCTTCGGTGCGGATGTTGAACTGATCGGTAAAATCGGCAGAGATCCTTTCGGGGATACGGTCATGAAGATCCTTTCCGGCTACGGAGCGGAACAGGGAATGATCATCTCCGGCACCGATCCGACTTCCTACACCATCATTCTTACCCTGCCCGGCATCGACCGGATCTTCCTGCATGCACCGGGTGCGGACGCCACCTTCTGTTCGGACGACGTTCCCGAAGCAGCGCTGGAAGATGCGGTCCTGTTCCACTTCGGCTATCCTACAGCCATGCGCAGGATGTACCTGGACGGGGGAAGCGAACTGATCCGGCTCATGAAGCGCATCAAGGAGCACGGGATTGCGTCATCGCTGGATCTATCGGCTGTAGATCCTTCTTCGGAAGCCGGACAGCAGGACTGGGATACCATCCTGCGCAAGGTTCTGCCCTGGACTGACTTCTTCGTGCCCAGTGCGGAGGAGCTCTGCAGCATGATCGATCCGGAACGGTACAAAGAGTGGCTGCAGCGTGCCGGCAGGCAGGATGTATGCACAGTACTGGATCCGGTCCGGGATATCCGTCCGCTGGCAGAGCGCTGTCTGTCCTACGGTGCGAAAGTCCTTCTGATCAAATGCGGCGCACTGGGCATGTACCTGCGCACTGCCGGAGCAGATGTACTGAAAACGATCGGATCCCGGCTGGAATTCAGCATCGGTGAGTGGGCTGATCTCGAGATCTTTGAGCCAAGCTATGTACCGGACCGGATTGTATCGGGCACCGGGTGCGGTGATACATCCATTGCGGCATTCCTGACCGCCGTCCTGAACGAAGAAACGCCTCAGGAAGCCCTGCATCTGGCTGCTGCAGCGGGTGCCGCCTGCATAACAGGTCCGGATGCACTGAGCGGTCTGATGAACATGACGGAACTGAAGGAAAGAATCCATGCCGGCTGGAAGAAGACCGGCGGACAAAGGAGAGAATGATATGTTGGTAACCATGAATGATGTACTGATTCCGGCAAAGGAAGGCGGCTACGGCGTCGGGTTCTTCAATGCTGTAACCCTGGAACAGGCACGGGCTGTCATTGAAACGGCGGAAGAACTGCGCTCCCCCGTCATGATCGGCACAGCCGACGGTCTGAACGGTTTTGTGCCGTTGAAGGAAGCAGCGTACTTCCTGCGGCCGCTGGCCCAGGCTGCATCCGTACCGGTCGCCCTGCACTACGATCACGGATATTCCTTTGAGAGCTGCATGGACGCGGTGAAGAACGGGTTCACCTCCATCATGTTTGACTGCTCCACGCTGCCCTATGAAGAAAACATCCGGAGCCTTGCAGAGATGGTGAAGATCTGCCATGCCATGGGCATTACCGTGGAGGGCGAACTGGGACACGTCGGTGACAATGAAGGCAGCGGAAAGCTGGAGAAGCCCAGTGACTACTATACGGATCCGCAGGTTGCCCTGGACTTTGTCCAGCGTACCGGTGTAGACGCACTGGCCATTGCGGTAGGCAATGCCCACGGAGACTATAAATTCCCGCCGAAGCTGGACTTCGAGCGGATCAAAACCATTTCCGGACTGACGGGCATCCCGCTGGTGCTGCATGGCGGCAGCGGCCTGGCCGATGATGATTTCCGGACAGCGGTCAGCCTCGGCATCAGCAAGATCAATATCTTCACCGATATCGACAAGGCCGGCCGCAACGGTCTGAAGCAGGCAATCGATGAAGGCGCAATGGTCATGCGCGACATGCTGGCGTATGAAAGAAACGCTATGAAAGCCGTCGTAGCTGAAAAGCTGACCCTCTTCGGCAGCGTCGGAAAAGCCTGATAAAAGGAATCCTTCCGGATTCCCTGTCGGTTGGTATCCTGGCCGGCATCCCTCTGCGGATGCTGGCTTTTCTGTATCCTTGAACAGAAAACACAGCGTTTCCGCTGTGCTTTTCCGTCTGATTATTCAGCCGGCTTCTCTGCCTTTTCGAAGATCAGGGACTGACCGTTCTCCGCCATGGTCAGAGTCGTACCATCGACGGTAATCGCAATGACTTCCTCACCGAGCGTCATCTTTCCGTCCGCATAGGTCATCTCTGTAGTCTCACCGAACATATCCAGAACCGCTTTGCCGTCTTCCGCAATCTCCAGTGTGACATACATGCCGAGCGAATCCAGCAGCTCAACATCTTCCTTGCCGCTCTTGCCATCCCCGTCGACCATATCGACCAGCTTCCAGTAGCCGACCGCCGGATCTACCTTAGGCTTGGAAGAGCAGGCTGTCAGTGCTGTGACCATGAATACTGTCAGTGCCAGTGTCATCAATCTTTTCAGTAATTTCATTTTCTTTCACTCCTTGTGTTTATTCTATCAAACTCTCTGCACTTTCATCAACAATCCACCGAACACATACAAAGCCCTTCGATTCTGCTACACTGATTACAGAAACGGAGCCCGCTTATGTACAGAGAAGAACACATACAGATTCCTTTTGAGGACTATACCATTCCCGCTGTTGTCACGCTTCCGGAAGGGAGCACAGAGAAAGGAGTTGTCATGCTGCACGGAACCGGCACAAACAAGGATGAGGCTGGAAACGGCTACATCACGGCTTCCCGGATCTTCGCAGAAGACTACGGCCTGGCATCCATCCGCATTGACTGGCCGGGATACGGAGAATCCCAGGCAAGCCCTCTCTGCTATGATTTCACCACTGCGGTACGGAATGCCGCAACGGCCGCGACCGTTCTGCAGATACAGTACGGGATTCCCCGTACCGGTGTCATGGGATGGAGCCAGGGAGGCAGTGATGCACTGCTGGCGGCAGGAAACTACCCGGATCTCTTCAGCGCGGTTGTGACCTGGGCAGGTGCACTGGACCTGTCCGGGATGATTACCAAGGATGACATCCGTTCAGCCATACAGGACGGATATTTCATCATGCACTTCGACTGGCGGGAAGCCGTTCCGGTTTCTGCCCAGTGGGCAGAGGATGCCCTCACAGTGGATATTCTGGAAACCTTTGCGTTCAGCAGTGCACCGGTACTGGCCATCGCCGGCGAAGATGACGACGTCGTAGATCCGGAGTGTGCACAGATGATCGTGGAAGCGTCTGATAATCCTGCCTCCGCTGTCCTCATCATCCAGGGAGCGGACCATGTATTCCATGTACTGGAAGACGAGCAGTCGCCGCAGCTGCTGGAAGCGGTCCATGCGGCGGGAGACTTCTTCAGGGCACAGCTGTAAAGAAAGAGGACAGGCCAGCCTGTCCTCTTTTTTATTCTTCGAATCCCAGGAAGATATAGCCGGTATCCTCGATGGTTTTCTTCAGTTTTTCTCTGTCCAGCGGTCCAGCGCTTTCAATGACTGTTTCCTTTTTCCTCCGGTTTGATTTTACCTTTTTCACATCAAACTGTTTCCGGACTGCATCATTGATGTGTGCTTCACACATGGAGCACATCATACCGTCCACTTTGACAAC
>JAEEGL012669978.1_pt1 | contig 12291 bp, 12 predicted proteins | sample 9134231 | NCBI WGS metagenome assembly JAEEGL01 (sample SAMN16246548, study PRJNA631951) | gut metagenome | biome: gut microbiome; feature: rumen; material: fiber-attached | host: Bos | place: Iran: Karaj | collected 2018-10 | reverse complement strand
CTTTGTTGATACCTTGCATATATTTGAAAATTCTCCGATTGATAACATAATAGTAATCCTCCTTGTCATTATATAGTATAAACTTTGCCGTAAGGGAAAGGTCAACAGGGATTTTTGGCTTCTAAAATGTACTGTATATATTATATTCATTTGAATAAATGGTATCAACTATGCAAATATGAACTTTTATATCTTGTAAATAGAGATTTAAGAGTCATCATACCGAGCGAAGGTGAGCAGTCTATAATAATATAATCGTAGTTGTGCTTTACTTCGTTCAGGTAGTTTTTCAAAATGGCTTCACGGTTCATTGCGGTTACAAGACTGATTTCAAAGTCAAACAAGTCGCTGTTAGAGGGAATGAGGTCAACACCTTCTTTATGATGTAGAATGCCTTTCATTGGCTCTTTACATTTGTCCTGCATAACTTCAACCATTTTGTCCGGTAATGCAACGGGTAGATTGTCCGTATCTTGCCATCCAAGACAAGTTGTGAGGTCACCTTGTGGATCGGCATCTACAAGGAGTACCTTTTTACCTTGCATAGCCAAGCCTACACCTAAGTTGACTGTGGTGGTCGTTTTACCGACACCGCCTTTTTGATTGCATATAGCAATCGTGTTACAGTTGGGCATTGTCTTTGCTCCTTTCATTTAGATTTAGCATCTTGATATAAGGTGCTATGTAAAGACCGATGTAAAATCGGTCTTTATGTTAAAATGCAGTATTTGTCCTCGACACCCCTGCATATCAAAAAGCTGAACGGGAAACATTCAGGGAACGGTCTGCTAAACCATATCATAGGAATCTCACCTCAGCCGGGTACTCCGCCTGCTCCGTAGAGAAGTATCATTATCATTCTGACTGTCATCGCCATATCAGGGGCAACCTGATACTTATAATGGGGGTTCTCGCTCTTTCCTTATGAGAAGTCTTGGCGTACCCATTAAGGTAGCTAATCATCAGAAATAAAGTCCTGAATGTTTGGATATTTAGTTTTCAAGGAACGTGAAGAAGTGTTCCTAAACGGAGTCAGGAATTAACCCCTTCACTAATTCCCACTGAGAGAGGTCAAATGCACACCCTAATTCTGAAAAAATTAAAAAAATTTTTGAAAACAAAAAAGCCGCCTATTCCAAATAAGGAATAAGCGGCTATATGTACCGATTAACTTTATACAGTTTTCACCTTAAATAACTTGGTTCGTGACTTCATCAATTTACAAATGACATCATCAATACCGTCCGTGTACTTTCCCTGATGTGTCAGTTTATTCTTTTTAATTAAAAGGGAAGATAGGATTTCACTACGCTCCTGATCTGTCAAATTGATATAATACTTTTGCTTTTTCAAACTGAACACCTCGCTTTCATTCTTATTATATAAAAAGTATGAAAAATGAACAAAGGTGCAAAATGGGCATAAAAAAGCAGGCATACTACTTTTTACAGTAATATGCCTGCTAATTGATTTAGATAAAGACTTCAACAGTTAAATCTTCCCACTGTTTTGCACGAAGATATTGGTCTGTTGATTTTCTGTATGCTTCTGCTTGGTCGAAATTAACCTTAAAACTGAAGTACAGATTAGTCCTCCCCATATTTGATCGCAGCCTGCGCAGCAGCGAGTCTCGCGATCGGGACGCGGTACGGCGAGCAGGAAACGTAAGTCAGGCCGATGTTGTGGCAGAACTCCACGGACGACGGATCGCCGCCGTGTTCGCCGCAGATGCCGAGCGTGATGTCCGGACGGACGGACTTGCCGAGCTTGCAGGCAATCTCCATGAGCTTGCCGACGCCGGTCTGATCGAGCCGCGCGAACGGATCGAACTCATAGATCTTGGTATCATAGTACGAGGTCAGGAACTTGCCCGCGTCGTCACGGCTGAAGCCGAACGTCATCTGGGTCAGGTCGTTCGTGCCGAAGCAGAAGAACTCGGCGGTCTTGGCGATCTCGTCCGCGGTCAGAGCGGCGCGCGGGATCTCGATCATCGTACCGACTTTGTACTTGAGGTTGCTGCCCGCAGCCTTGATTTCCTCATCCGCGACTGCAACGACGATGTTGCGCACGAAGTTGAATTCCTTCGCTTCGCCGACGAGCGGAATCATGATCTCGGGAACGAGCTTCCATTCCGGATGCGCCTTCTTGACGTTGATCGCCGCACGGATGACCGCACGGGTCTGCATCTTCGCGATCTCGGGGTAGGTGACGGTCAGGCGGCAGCCGCGGTGACCCATCATCGGGTTGAACTCATGCAGGCCGGAAATGATCGCCTTGATCTGCTCAACGGACTTGTTCTGCGCCTTGGCAAGCGCTTCGATGTCCGCCTCTTCGGTCGGAACGAACTCATGGAGCGGCGGATCCAGGAAGCGGATCACGACCGGGTCGCCTTCCATCGCTTCATACAGCTTTTCAAAGTCGCCCTGCTGCATCGGGAGCAGCTTGGCAAGGGCCACTTCGCGCTCTTCAACGGTGTCGGAGCAGATCATCTCGCGGATCGCTTCGATGCGCTCACCCTCGAAGAACATATGCTCGGTACGGCAGAGGCCGATGCCCTGCGCGCCGAGTTCGCGCGCCTTCTTCGCGTCGCGCGGCGTATCGGCATTCGTGCGGACCTGCAGTCTTCTGTACTTGTCCGCCCAGCCCATGATGCGGCCGAATTCGCCCGCAATCTCAGCGTCCACGGTCGGGATAATGCCGTCATAGATGCAGCCGGTCGATCCGTCGATCGAGATCCAGTCGCCCTCATGATATTCCTTGCCGTTCAGCGTGAAGCGCTTGTTCTCCTCGTCCATGACCATTGCGGAGCAGCCGGAGACGCAGCAGGAACCCATGCCGCGCGCGACAACCGCCGCGTGGGAGGTCATGCCGCCGCGACCGGTCAGAATGCCCTGCGCAGCCTTCATGCCTTCAATGTCCTCCGGAGAGGTCTCGAGACGGACGAGAACAACCTTCTCACCGCGTGCCGCCCATGCTTTGGCGTCTTCGGCGGTGAACACGATCTTGCCGCAGGCAGCACCCGGGGATGCGCCGAGCGCACGGGCGACCGGCGTCGCTTCCTTCAGGACTTTGGCGTCGAACTGCGGGTGGAGCAGCGTATCGAGGTTGCGCGGATCGATCATCGCGATCGCTTCCTGCTCGGTTCTCATGCCCTCGTCGACGAGATCGCACGCGATCTTCAGAGCGGCCTTTGCGGTACGCTTGCCGTTACGGGTCTGGAGCATATAGAGCTTCTCATGCTCAACCGTGAACTCCATATCCTGCATATCGCGATAGTGGCTCTCGAGCTTGTTGCAAACGTCCACAAACTGCTCGAACGCCTTCGGGAACTTCTGCTCCATCTCGGCAATATGCATCGGGGTGCGGACGCCGGCCACGACATCTTCGCCCTGCGCATTGGTCAGGAATTCGCCGAACAGGCCCTTTTCGCCGGTGGCCGGGTCACGCGTAAACGCAACGCCGGTGCCGCAATCGTCGCCCATGTTGCCGAACGCCATCATCTGCACATTGACTGCGGTACCCCAGGAATACGGGATATCGTTGTCGCGGCGGTAGACGTTTGCGCGCGGGTTGTCCCACGAACGGAAAACGGCCTTGATTGCTTCGAACAGCTGTACTTTCGGATCGGACGGGAAGTCCTCGCCGATCTTCTCCTTATATTCGGCCTTGAACTGATTGGCAAGTTCACGGAGATCGTCCGCGTTCAGCTCAACGTCCTGCTTAACGCCCTTCGCATCCTTCATCCGGTCGATCAGGACTTCAAAATACTTCTTGCCGACTTCCATAACGACGTCGGAGAACATCTGGATGAATCTGCGATAGCAGTCCCATGCCCAGCGCGGATTGCCGGACTTCTTGGCGATTACTTCGACAACCTGCTCGTTGAGGCCGAGGTTCAGGATCGTGTCCATCATGCCCGGCATGGAAGCGCGCGCACCGGAGCGGACGGAAACCAGCAGCGGATTTTCCGTATCGCCGAATTTCTTGCCGGTAATCTTCTCGAGCTTCTCGATGTACTCCATGATCTCCGCCTGGATTTCCGGGTTGATCTGACGGCCGTCCTCATAATACTTGGTGCAGGCTTCCGTCGTAATCGTGAATCCCTGCGGAACCGGGAGACCGAGATTCGTCATCTCCGCAAGGTTCGCGCCTTTGCCGCCGAGAAGGTTCCGCATGCCCGCGTTGCCTTCGCTGAACAAGTAAACATACTTCTTTGCCATAAAATACCTCCTATGATATTTGGAACAATTTATTCTATCAAATATCCGATCACAAAGCAACCCTCATTTTACAAATTATCGACAAAAAAGTTCCTGCCGTTACGACAGAAACTGTTCGAGCATTTTGACGGCGCGATCCTGCGCTCCGAGCACCTCCCTTACCGATGCGGTGAGCATGGAAAGCACGGTCTTTTGCACATGGGCGGGCATCCGGATTTTGGAAAGTTCCCGATCCGAAAGCAGCAGCATCCGGCGCATCGCCTCAAGCGCGGTACGGTTCGCAGGTTCGCCCCCGTGCGGGCACGCGACGCAAACGACGCCGCCCGCCTCCGCCGAATAGAACAGGACCGCATCCGCGCGCACATCCCGTCGGCACACGGCGCAGTGCGTGAGCATCGGGCGGTAGCCGATCCGATCGAGAAAGTGGATCAAAAAGCCGCATAAAAGGTCTTTTGGGTCCTGCTCCGAATACGCGAGGAACGACAGAGTGTGGTACAGCAGCGAAAACAGCGGCTCGTTCGGCGTATCCGGCTCGATGGCGGACAGGCAGCAGCGCACCGCAAGCGATGCGGCAAAGAACCGGTCCGCGTCCTCCCGCAGCGCGAAAAAGCTCTCCTTGACCTCGCAGGAATCGACGGTGCCGCGCTCCTTCGAGAAGAACACCGTGTATTCCCCGAAAACGAACGGCTGCGCGCACGCCAAAAGAGGCGCGGTCGGTTTCCGACAGTTCCGCGCCTTGCAGTCCACCCGACCGCGCTCGGTCGTAAACAGCGTCAGCATCCGATCGTTGTCCCGATAATCCGTGCAGCCGATCACAATTCCGTTCAGGGTTTCTGCGGCCATTCCTTTCGACTCTGTACATACGCCAGGTAATCTTCGACCCGGCCCGTTTTCATAAACCGTTCAAACCGCTCGGCGGCGTCCTTTTGTTCCCGTTCCATACCGATAGGATCGCCAAAGCGCATCGGTTTTATACATCGCGATAGCCAAGCTCGTTCAGCATCTGCTGCCGGTTGCGCCAATCCTCCTTGACCTTGATCCAAAGCTGCAGATTCACGCGCACGCCGAGCAGCCATTCGATGTCCTTCCGCGCTTCCATTCCGATCCGCTTCAGCATCTTTCCGCCCCGGCCGATCAGAATGCCCTTGTGGCTTTCGCGCTCGCAGTACACGGTCGCCCATACGTCCATGAGGGTCCCGTCCTCGCGCAGCTCCATCTTGTCCACGCCGACGCCGACGCCGTGCGGCACCTCTTCGCGCAATAGCTGCAGCGTCTTTTCCCGGATCATCTCCGCAACGATGACGCGCTCGGGCTGATCCGTGACCATATCCTCGGGGAAATATTGCGGTCCCTCCACAAGATACGATTTCAGCGTTTCGATCAGCTTGTCCACTCCGTCGCCGGTTTTGGCGGAGATCGAAAGCACCTTGTCAAAGAGCCCGGTTTGCTCCAGCGTCTCGCGGATTTCCTGCATGGCAAGGGCGCTTGCCGCGTCCGATTTGTTGATGACGCCGATTTTGGGCGATCGCACCGAAGGAAGCCTCTCCAAAATTTCGCGGTCGCGGTCGCGCACGCCCTGCGTCGCGTCGATCAAAAACAGGGCGGCCTCGGTATCGTTCGACGCATTCTCGGCCACCTTCTGCATGTATTCGCCGAGCTTGTTCTTCGGCCGCGTCATGCCGGGCGTGTCCAGAAAAATCATCTGCCAGCCCTTGCCGGTCAGCACGCCGGTGATGCGGTTGCGCGTCGTTTGGGCGCGATCGGTTACGATCGCGATCTTCTGCCCGATCAGCGTATTGAGCAGCGTGGATTTTCCGACGTTCGGGCAGCCGATGATGCTGAAAAATCCGCTCCGATATCCGTTCGCAATCATACCAGATCCTTTGGGCCGAACGAATGCGGCAGCAGCTCCGATAGGGTTTGCGGGAAAACGACGGTGCGATCCCGGTTGGCGGTGACGATCGTAAAGTCCCCGTCGCAGAACTCCGCCATCACCTGCCGGCAAACGCCGCACGGGTACGCCGGCGTTTCCCCCGACCCGATCACCGCAATCGCCGTAAAGCTGCGCTGCCCGTCGAAAATCGCCTTAAAAAACGCGTTCCGCTCAGCACAGATCGTCGGCGTATACGACGCGTTTTCGATGTTGCAGCCCTGATAGACGGAACCGTCTTGACAAAGCAGAGCGGCGCCCACCGCATAGTGCGAATACGGGCTGTAGGAATGCGCCCGCGCCTCTTCGGCAAGGTCCATCAGCGTTGCCTGTTGTTCGCCTGAAATCATCTTGTGACCCCCATTTCGTTTAAGATCGCCGTCTGATGCGCGCGCATCTCGGTTTCCTCCGGCTCGGTCATATGATCGTAGCCCAAAAGATGCAGCACGCCGTGTACCGTCAAAAAGGAGAGCTCGCGGGTCAGAGAATGTCCGTACTCCTCCGCCTGCAAAGCCGCCCGTTCGTAGCAGAGCATAATGTCGCCAAGATACCCGTCCATGCCCAGCGGGTCCTCGCCCTCCCAGGCGGGAAACGTGAGCACGTCGGTCACGCGGTCCACGTGCCGGAACTCGCGGTTCAGTGTCTGAATCCGCTCGGGCGTATCGACCAGAACGCAAAGATCGCCTTGCTTTCCTTCATAGCGCAGCGCGGCGGATGCCGCGGACGCGATCGCGTCGCGCTCCTCGTTCGAAATCGGAATGCGTTCGCTCACCACTTCAATCACGGCGCTGTTCCTCCCGCTGTTTTTCCGCCCGCTCATAGGCCTGAATGATGCGCTGCACGAGCTCGTGCCGCACCACGTCCTTATGCGTCAGCCGCACGATCGAGATCCCCTCGACGCCGTCGAGAATCCGGATCGCGTGAACGAGCCCGCTCACGCGCTCTTTGGGCAGGTCGATCTGCGTCATATCGCCGGTGACGATGATCCGGCTGCCCTCGCCGAAACGCGTCAGGAACATCTTCATCTGCTCGATTGAGCAGTTCTGCGCCTCATCGAGAATGATGTACGCATTGTTCAGCGTGCGCCCGCGCATATAGGCGAGCGGAGCCACCTCGATCGCGCCGCGCTCCATAAGCTGCTTGAACGTCTCCATCCCGAAGAATTCCTGCAGCGCGTCGTACAGCGGACGCAGGTACGGGTCCACCTTATTCTGCAGGTCGCCGGGCAGGAATCCGAGCTTCTCGCCCGCTTCGACGGCCGGCCGCGTCAGAATGATGCGCTCGACCTCCTTGTTTTTGAACGCCAGCACCGCCATCGCGACGGCAAGATACGTTTTGCCGGTGCCCGCAGGTCCGACGCCGAAGACGAGGTCTCGCGTTTTGAGCGCCTGCACGTACCGCTTCTGGCCGAGCGTTTTGCACTTGACCTGCTTGCCGCGATGCGTCAGCGCGATCACGTCGCCCATGATCGAGGAGATCAGATCGGCGTTGCCCTCCTTGGCAAGATCGATCGCGTAGCGGATCCGCGTGCGGTTGATCGGGTCGCCGCGCCGCTGCATCTCGAGCAGCTTGTCCAACACGGAACGGCAGAGCGCAACCGCCTCCGCCTCGCCCTCGATCGCGATTCCGTCCGCACAGATCTTCAGCTTCGTTCCGGTCTCCTCCTCGAAGATCGGGACGTTCTCGTCAAACACGCCGAACAGCCCGACGGAATCCTCCATGGACTCCAGTTCGAGCCGGTCGGTGACCATCGTTTTGGGTTCTTCACTCATTCCGATACTCCTTGATCCATTCGATTCGCTCTTCGGTTACGACCGTGCAGCGAATCCGGGTTGTCGTTCCTTCGGTGTGCTCCACCATATGAATGCTGCAGATGCGCGCATCGTGCGGAACCGATGCGATCGCGTCCGTCATGGCGTACAGTTCCGCCTGCTCGCGCCGCTCGGTCTCGGTCAAAACGCGCTCCTGCTCGGTCAGCTCCGCCAGATCCTTGACGCGGATCGCGATCGGCAGTCCAAACAGGGAAACCTGTTTCGTCTCATCCGTGACTTCGAGATACCGTTCAAACCGGGGCTTTGGGGTCCAAAGCGGAATGCCGCAGACCAGAATCTGTTTCCACCGCGCCGTCCTCCCGCTTTCGGCGTACGCAACGACCGTTTCGGGAAGATCGGATTCGGCTTCGTATACGCAGGCGCCGGTCACGGTTCCATCCGCGCGCGTATCGTACGCGGTCTTATCCGGCGAATAGACGACGTGCCCCGCAATCAGCACATCGCCCTGCTTCACGCGCTGCCCGGCCGTTGCCTGCGGCTGCCCGCGCTTTGTCTCGATCGAGACGATCACCGCGTCCTTCTTTGCGACCAGGTCCGCGGGAACCGACCGATCCGCGGTTTCGGTCTGCGGGTCGGATTCGTGCACGGTGACGCGGAGCAGGATCCCATCGCGGTTCAGCGACACCCACGCCGCCTCCTTCAGGCGGGCGGACAGATCGTCCGCCGCAAGGATCAGCACGTTGCCCTTCGGCCGTTTGCCGACCGCAAGCCCGTGTTCGTTCAAAAGCGCAACCACCTCATTCGGATCGGTGCGCACCGCCCCGTCGATGCGGATCATCCAGATCCGCGTGCCAAGCGCCCATAAAAGGAGGACGCAAAGCGGAATGCCGTAAAGCAGCACCGGACGGCTTTGCAGGCGCCGCCACCAAAACGGCGCGCCGCGCTTTTCGAGAATACGGACCTTGCAGCGTTCCCGCCGCCGGATCGGACGCAGCCGCGCAAAATCCCGCGCGAGGATGCCGAGCGTAGCCGTCGTCTCATCGACGCGCCGAACGCGAAACACGCCGATGCCCGAAAGCATCAGCCGCCGCAAAAACCGCGCAAGGCCGAGCCCCTCCACCTGCAGTATAACATAGCCGCGCAAATTTTTCCACATGAACTTTACTCTCCGAAGAAAATCCCGTCAAATTCGCCCTCAAGATAGGCCCGGGTCTCGGTGAGCTCGCTCATCTGCATTCCCTTTCCCCGGATCACCACATCCCCCTGTTCGGACGCAAGCCGGATCTCCTCCGGCTCGAACCCGAGGATGCCCCGATGCTGCTCGACCGCAATCACCGTGCGCCCGAGCCATGTAATTTTCACAAGCCGCGGATCGAGATCCTCCGGGATTCCGAACGCGTCCAGTACCGCCTTGTGCATTCTGCGTTTTCGTTTCATAAAACAGCGTATGCGTTCCGATGGAAAAATATCCGAAAACAAAACGCAGGGCTTTCTGTAAAGCCCTGCGCGTCCTTTGTTCAAAAATCAGAACCGGTTGCCCGTCCTTGCTTCGATCGAGATGGTTCCGGTCGCAAGATCAAAGCGGTAGCTCGCAGCTCCGTCCCCGACGACGACCCGGTCGCTCGAGGTCGAAGTGATGTCGAACCCATCCACGGAGACTTTGCCGGCGATCTTGCTCGCCTTCACCGTAAACGACGCCTCCATAGGCAGCATGAACCGATATTGACCGGTCGCCGCGTCCGCGTCGATCCGCTTCGGCGCGTTCAGAAGATCAAACGTAAGCTCCGCCATCGCGCTGTCGAGATCGATGTCTTCGATCGTGCAGGAATCGAACGAACCGTTCGCCGTTGCGATATCCATCTTCGCCTTTTGGAACGTGCATGCGGAAACCGCCAGCGTTCCGGTCGCAAGGTCGAGATCGAACGTATCCGCATCGATGCCCTCAAGGACGAGATCCACGGTCGCCGCGTCGATCGACAGCGTCTTCAGCGCCGCTTTGGGCAGCTCCACCAGAAGCGTTTTGCTGCGCACCTCCGGATCGGGCAAGGTCATTCCGCTGCGGAACTCCTGCACCTTCAGCACGGTGCCGCTGCTGCGGTGCCGCATGCTGTACCGCTCGTCGATCGTGCCGGCCGCGGCGGTATCCGGGTTCACATTGCCGGCCCATTCGGTCAGGCGCACCTGCTGCCCGTCGGTCACGCGGATGACGATCCGACCGGTCGCCCAGTCGATCTGCAGCTTTTCCGGCACGGTGTCATAGACGCCGTTGCCTTTTGCATAGCCGTCGGTGGATTCGCCGCCTACGGAAATGGACGGCTCAAATCGCACCTGCGGAAGTCTCTTGATCGTATCCGTCACGGTTTGCATCGCCGTACGGATCGGCTCGATCACATCCACTTTCGGCAGTACGCCGATCAACAGTGCCAGCGTTCCCGCCAGCAGAACGCCCACGATGCTGCAGGCAATGATCTGTCCGATCGCTTTCTTTTTCATCTTATTCACCCTCCCATTTCGAAGAACGTACCAGCCGGATGATTCCGTTCACGACGCCGTTCAGGCACCCCGCGATCGGGAAGACCAGCCATGTCACATACCAGAGCTGCGTCAGATCCGTCAGCCGGATATAGGCCCAGGCCGCAAGCAGCGTGATCAGACCGCCCGTAACCATGCTCAGCCAGCTGACGCCGCAGCAGAGCCGTACAAAGCCGCGAACGACGCTGTAAATGCCCGCCGCAACCACGAATACGAGCCACGAGTAGAAGATGCTGCCCGCCGAAACCGACAACCAGATGAACGCGAGCGTGGCAAACAGCCAGTAGAAACCGGTCAGGATTCCGCCGACGATCCGTACCCATTTCGGCACGGCCGGGCGCATGACGGGCTGCGTCTGCGGCGCAGCAGCGGGCGTTTCCCTTGCGGGCGGCTCCTTGTCCACCGGCACCTCCGGCACCGAGCGTGAACCGTGCTTCTGCCCCGCGGCGACCAGCACCGCGATGCCCGCAGCAATCAGCATGAACATCAGGCAGACGCCGTAAACCGCGCCATCCACCGGGATCAGCCGAATCACGCGCAGCTCCTCATACGTGACGCCGAGCATCAGCCCCGCAAGGCTCGAAATGATCAGGCCGACGCCGAGCGCCCGCATCGAACGGACCGTACGCGCTTCCTTTGTGGATTTTGAGCGGCCCGAAAGGATCATCAGCGCCGTCGCGCCCGCGATCATCAGGAACATCAGCGCGACTCCGAATGCCGCAAACTTTGAGCCAAGCACCCCGAGCAAGATGACCGGCACCACGGCCGTGCAGTACAGCGCGACTGCGATCCCGCGCAGCGCAGCGGTGTTTTCCCGCTTGGGATAGAACGGCTTTAAAAGCTCCTCCGTATCCCCGATCGACAGCACCGCGAGCCGGTACGCCTCTTCCGCGGTCTTCCCGGCCGCCAATTCTTCCTCATACCGGTCGAGCGTGTTCTGCAAAAGCTCGTCGCGGCAATCCCGCGCGGCCTGCGACTCGTCCGTTCCGACAAACAGTTTATCAATGTATGCGATCAGTTGTTCACGCATCGGTCTCCCCTCCTGTGTTCAATAGCTTTCGAATGATCGTTTCCGCCTCGTTCCATGCCGCCACCTGCTCGGCATGCGCCTTCTTGCCTGCGTCCGTAATTCGGTAATAGCGCCGCCGCGCGCCGGTCGCTTCTCCGCCCCAGTACGCCACGATCAGCCCCGTTTCCTCCAACCGCCGAAAGGCCGTATAGAGCGTTGCTTCCTTCAGCTCATACTTCCCGTCCGAAATGCGCCGGATCGCTTTGTTGATCTCGTATCCGTAGCTGTCGTGCAGAAGCAATTGCGACAGGATAATCGTCTCCGTATGCCCCCGGATCAGGTCCGCTGCAATCGACATGTTCTCGCCTCCCTTCGTTACGTCCCTATGTTAACACGATATACCTCATCTGTCAAGGTATTTCTTCACGCAAAATAAATATTTTTTTGAGGATAGCAAAAGGATGCTCCGTTTGGAGCATCCTTCTTGCCATATGGTATATGCTTATTCTTCGTCCTCGTCCTCGCGCTTGGCTTGCTCGATGATCTTCTTGGCCTGATCGCCCGGGACATCCTCATAGCGGGTGAACTCGCTGCGGAAGGAGCCGCGGCCCTGCGTCATGGAGCGCGGATCGGTCGCGTACTTGAACATCTCGGAGAGCGGAGCTTCCGCGGTGATCTCGGTGCCGCCGTTGTGCGGGTTCATACCGAGCATTCTGCCGCGGCGACGGCTGAGGTCGCCCATGATATCGCCGACGTTGTCGTTCGGAACCCAGATATAATAGGTGTAGATCGGCTCGGTGAGCACCGGGTTTGCCTTGACGCACGCCG
>JAEEGL012461238.1_pt1 | contig 12291 bp, 11 predicted proteins | sample 9134231 | NCBI WGS metagenome assembly JAEEGL01 (sample SAMN16246548, study PRJNA631951) | gut metagenome | biome: gut microbiome; feature: rumen; material: fiber-attached | host: Bos | place: Iran: Karaj | collected 2018-10 | reverse complement strand
TTGCCTGCTCCGACCACAATCCGGTTGTCCTCCGTTTCACGCTTAAGGATAACTGAACCGACGTTTACGCTTCGGAAACCTCCGGCAGGGCGCCGGAGGTTTTCAGCATGCCGATGACCTCCCGGTCTGCCGGCAGCCACTGGACGCTGTCCAGTTCGGCCGGCAGGAGCCAGCGGGCGGATTCATGCTCCCTGAGCACCGGCGCGCCGGATACAATCCGGCAGGCGAAACAGGCCATGGAGAGATGAAATTCGGGATAATCGTATTCCACCCGGACGAGAAGATCCCCGACAGTGACCGGGATATCCAGTTCTTCCCGGATTTCACGGACAAGGGCCGCCTGAGGCGTTTCACCCGCCTCAATCTTTCCACCGGGAAATTCCCACCAGTCCTTCCACGGGCCATAGCCGCGCTGGGTGGCAAAGATCCGGCCGCCGTGAAAAATCACGGCGGCCGCCACATGAATGGTTTTTATCCGGTTATTCATAGGACACTACGCACCTGTCGCTGGTGAGGGCAAAGAAGGTTTTGCCGCGCTGGAACCGCAGTTCATTCCCCTGCTCGTCCATGATGATGAGGCGGCTGTATTCGTTCTCCCGGTACCAGGAGCCTTTGATATAGCGCCCGTTCTGGAAAATGTCGGCCTGGCCGCATCCGGTGAAGTTATCCGCCGGATAGGTGTAAGATGTGCCGGAGTAATCGCCGCCCTTGAAAACCGTCCGGATCACGACTACGTTGGAGAAGACCAGCGTATTATCCGTTGCCCGGTCGTAATTGTAGTCGAGCGAACGGCTGGATTCCACGCCCATCATGGACTGACGGCGGTATCCGTCGATTTTCTCACTGTAGGTGAACGTGCAGTTGGCAGCGTTGTTGTTGTAATTCATGGTGATCCTGGTCGCTTCATCGCCGCGGGCCAGAGGTTCGTCCGTAAACAGGAAGGGGCGCTTTTCGAACGGAACGCCGTTTTTGATCAGGTCTTCATGGATCAGATCCACAAAGGCCATCAGATTTGCGGGAGCCGGGATTCCGTTGACCCGCTCACTGTATCCCGTCAGCGTATCGTAGAATCTTCTCTCGGACGGGTCATCCGCCTTATTGGATTTGATTCCCCACTTGATCCGCCAGTAGTTCACGCTGACAGGACTGTTGACAGCCGAATCGATCGGCGGTGTCCCGGCGGAAACATACGCGGAATTGAAGACATTGGCCCATACGAGGGAAGGCATCCGGGCGGACCTGGTGCCGCCGGCGCGCTCCGGATACTCCGAAGTGAAGAGCGCCAGGAGTTTGGTGTTGCCGATGGACTGGTTCGGGATCTGGATGATGATGCTGGCGGAATCGACGCCGGTGTGCGGATACGCGTTTTCCGAACCGTCCAGCACCACGAGGATCGGGGTATATACGACAGACGCATCCACGGGCAGGCCGGTTACCGGGTCTTCCCCGTCGATCACGGGATTGTTGTCGGTGAATGAAGGCCTGGAGACTTTCAGATTCATATCGGGCGAAATGGTCGTTTCAGCCAGCGCTACTGAGCTGAGGGCCAGCGCCACGAAAAGGATCAGCGCAATCAGTCTTTTCATAAATCATTCCTCCTTGAGTATTCATACGAAGCGATCATATGGCCGCTTCACGAATAACCTTTGCCATTATAGCGGATTTCGCCGGCGATGTCCAATCCTTTACCCCGGCTAAAGGGGACGGCCGGTTACTCCTCCGGCCAGGAATACGCGTATTCCTCAAAGGAAACGTCCGCAAACGGCTCGTATTCTGTCCCGCCGTTCTGGAACATCCGCTGGATGACGTCGTAGTGTCCGCCGCCGGCGCGCCACAGGCCGTCGGTTCCCTCGCTGATATCGTCGATCAGCGCCTCCGGAAACGCTTCCCGCAGAAGAACGACAGCATCGTGATCCACCGGCGTGTATTTGTTGTGTCTGCAGACCCAGGCCCGGCGCAGCGCGGGGAGGGTCAGGAGCGGTGAAAGGTCCGCAATCCGGTTTCCGGTCAGATTGATGTCCGTCAGATGCGGCAGTCCGGCGAGAGGGGAGATATCGGTGATATTGTTCCCGAATATCTCCAGATACTCCAGGTCCTGCAGGCTTCCGACCGGTGTAATATCCGTCAGTTTGTTTTTGGCCAGGATCAGCACGCGGAGCTTTGGCAGGTCGTACAGGAAGCTGAGGTCGTCGATCAGGTTGTGGCCGAGATCCAGCGCGCGCAGGTTCGTACAGTACTTCAGGATCGCGAAAGCATTCGTATCATGCTCAAATGTTCCGGGCAGCCCGTGCAGCGTGGAGAACGCGGTCGCGTCTGTCCGGACGGTGTGTTCCGAACCCAGGATCATCGTCATACCGAACTCGATATCCGGGAACGCCTCATGCAGCGCTTCAATCCGCACCGGGCCGATCCGGGTGGCGAACATATCCACCTTTTTCAGACCCGGGAACTGCCGGAGGAATGAAACAAAAGCATCCATCTCCTCCTTGGGGACGGTATCGTTTTCCAGGTCGATATATTCCGCATCCAAAGGGAATCTGTGATTTTTCCAGACAGCGGCCGCTTCCTCCCCGCAGGCACATGCGGGCAGGAGAAGCGCGCACAGGCATAACAGGGCGAGCAGCCGTTTCATCCGCAGACTTCCTCCTTCCGGAAGGTTTTATACCGGCACAGGCCGAAGACCAGATAAACGGCCAATACCAGGATGAAAACGATATACCAGCAGAGCTTGACATTCACGGCCATAAAGGCAAAGGGCGGCGGAATCCGTCCGTCCAGGGCAAACTCCAGGGCAATCGCCGCGCATGCCATCAGCAATGTAACGATTAAAGCACGGATTTTCTTTCCGGTACCGCCGGACATCATGAGAACAGCGAGCAGCGCCGCAGCGGCGGCGAAGATCTGCTGGAAATAGACAAAGTTCCATTGCATATGATGATCCTGCCGCAGGCTTTCAAACAGGATCTGCGTGACGCCGTACAGGAAGAGGAAGAGCAGCGCGCGATCCCCGGAACGCTTTTTCCGGACAAGCAGCAGGATGAAGAGGATGACCAGCGCTGTCAGGCCGGAAATCCGGGAGGTATTCAGGACCGGGCCGTAGGTTCCCTGCGCGGAGAATATGTGCAGGGAGGAAGCTTCCAGGCCGTAGTTCTGCTTCAGAAGAACCCATTCGTGGCAGCGTTCGCAGGCGATAAACAACGCCGCAGCCGGCGCCATCGCGTCCGCCAGCGTCCAAACGGGTATATTCAGAATCCGCGCAGCGGCCAGGCAGCCGAGACAAGCGCCAAGCAGCGCGCCGGTCATGGACAGTCCGCCCTCATATATGCGAAAAACGCTGGCAAAACCATGCAACTGCCCGTTGCAGAGGGAGACCAGCCAGAACAGGATCCGGGCAAATACGATACCGAGGAGCAGGCTGAGCGCCATGGCCAGCGGAGCCACGGGCCGTTTTTCCCGGGGCAGCAGCATCGCAAAGAGAAGGAAGCTCAGAAACGATGCCGCGCCGAGCATCAGGCCGTACCGGTTCACCGTGCCGGCCGGATCCGGGTTCTCCTCCGCGGCGGATGAACCGGCTTTCGTATCACCGCTGTTGAGCATCTGCAGCAGCAGGTTCATGTCCTCATTTTCACTTGCCGGCCGCATGGAGGTTTCATAGGATTTGCGTATCTGCGGATCGATACGGGTATCGGCGCACAGGAATATGACGGCGGCCAGCGCCAATACCAGCAGGATGGTTCCCGGAACTGTCAGCCTGCGTTTCATTTCCATGTTTCCGGATCTACCGCGGTCGCGACATAGATAATGTCGGAGGTGTACCGATCCATCCCCTCATAGTGATACTTTTTGTCCCAGAAGTATTTGCCGAAGTACATCACTGTGGAATCCCCGCCGTCCAGATTATATGCCTGCTGTACGCAGCCCAGAGTACCCAGGAAGTCCGCCAGCTGCTGCATCGTAAAGCCCCGGGACACATCCGTACGGCCGATCACTTCCACAAACAGGTAACTCAGTTCTCCTGTCTGGCATACCGCTGTCCGCTGGGAACGGCTTTCCGGCTCAAACCAGTAATCTGTCCGGATCTGCTGTACTTCACCATCGATAATCAGCGCCGGACCAAAGGCGAAGGTATTGATCATCTGGTGGCCTTCCTGGAGGTAGGCGATCATTTCGGCCGGATCGGAATCGCGGATAATATGGAAATCCCCGTTCTCATCGATAAAGAGGGAATCCTTGTTCGGGCTTTCTGTCTGTTTGATCGCGACGCCTTCGCGGTAGATCATGCCTTCCCGGCGGGTAAAGAAGTCACCGTTGATCGCTACAACCGCGTTGTTCGCGTGAACAATGACACCGGGGCGGACTTCACTGTATACATCGCCGGACCATCCGGCAATGGCAGTGCGAAGCTGGGTCGGGCTCTTCACCGTAATCCAGGCCAGGTTGACACGGACATTGTTGTAAATCACCTGTTCCATCCGCACATCCAGCGAATCGTCATGGTATGTGTTTTCGGTAAAACAGTCGGGATTCGGCTCGTATCCGGGCACCAGGTCAACGGGCAGGGAATACTCTGTTTCCGCCGCGACGGGAGAGGCGCACAGCATCAGCGCAAACATGGCCGCGAGTATTCGGGCAGTCCATCTTTTCAACTCAGGTTCCTCCTTGCGGAATCATTCCGAAATCAGTTTCAGCGGCGTTGCGGTAAGCGTAAAGTTGGTTTCGCCGCGGTACGGGGCTTCCCGGCCAAGCTGGCCGTATTTATTGATGCCGCATGTCAGCACCGTCCCGTCCTCCAGAAGCACCGCGCCGAAGCAGTCGCCGATTGTGACCGCCGCGACGCCGCCGTCCAGGACTTTGCTGGAGTATTTTTTTCCTTTAAACTCGAGCTCCCCGTGGCTCAGCGGAAGGCCGGACTCACCGCCGGTGTTGAAACCGACGCCCATCTGCCCGTATGTATTGAGCCCCCAGGTCCAGAGGGAACCGTCCTCCAGCACAACCCAGGTGAGGGAACCGTAGCAGTCGACGGTCCTGACGGGCAGCGGCAGGTCCAGCTTCGTGACTTCGTCGACAAAGGTCTTTTTGCCCGAGTCAACCCCGATCTGGCATGCTGTGTTCCGGCCCCACATATAGAGGTTTCCGTCCTCATCCACGATTGCCGTATGATGGCCGCCGAGCTCGACCTCCCGGACTTTGATGCCGCCCAGGTCAATCAGTACGGGAGACATGAAATACTTGTCCCTGGCCGGGGAAATCTGGTGGTAGCTGTTGTCGCCCCACATCCAGAGATTGCCGTCCTCATCCACGGCCGCGCTGTGGTTGCCGCAGCAGCCGATGTCGACAATCCGGGGAAGGTCCAGCCTGACCACCTCCCGCACGGGGCTTTTATGGTTGCCGTTACCGACCTGGCCCGCGTGATTGCGGCCCCAGGCGTATACTTCACCGGCCTCGTTCAGCGCCAGGGTATGGCCGTATCCGGTGGCCAGCTGGACGATTGTCGGATCCTGGAAGGAGAGGCGCACGTGCGTGTAGTGGATTCCGCCCTGCTCCAGATCCTGCCCGTTGGACGCTGTGCCGACGCCGTAGATGCTGCCGTCGTTCATCAGAAAATAGGAGTAGTCACATCCGCAGACAATATCCCGGATCTGCAGGATATCCAGATCGGGATTTTTCGAAACGAATTCATACAGCATTTTGTTTTTCTGGGCATGGTTGCCGAGGCCCAGCTGGCCGAACTCGTTATGCCCCCAGCAGTATACCTTGCCCTGATCGTCCCGGGCATAGATAAAACTGCCGCCGGCCGCGATAACAGGCCGATAGGATCCTTCTCCCGCCGCGCCGGCGCAGACGAAAAGGAGCAGGACGGCCAGACATCCGGAAACCAGACGCCGGAAAGACTTCATGCGGATGCCTCCTTTGAAAAAGTGCCTTCAATTATACCACAACGAATCCCGGGACGCAATGTTTCATCCGCACGGGCAGCAAGGCCTGAAACGGGAAAACCAACCTTTACTCATAGTTTCTCAGATTGAAAACGTACAGGTCGCCGCCGGTGGCCGGAGGATCGAATCCGAACAGTTCGCTGACGGTCACCGGTTCATAGCCGGCCTCAATCAGCCGCGGAATCAGCGTTTCCAGACAGGTATAATCCTTGCGGCGCGCGTGAAACAGGAGGATGCTGCCGTTCTGTACATGGCCGAAAGCCTTGTCCGGGTCGGCTTCACTGACATCCCACAGCACAATATGATCATAACCGAACTCCTGGATGATCTTCGTGGCTCTTTTTGAGCTTCCTTTCGAGTCCGTGATTTTCCCGAAAGGGGGCCGCAGCCACCGGACTTCATAGTGAAATCCAAGCAGTTTGTCCAGGTTCTCCTGGAAACGGCCAAGAATGTACAGCAGGTTTGCCCGGGGGATGTTCCCGATGTGGTTGTGGTGCTGGGTATGGCTGCCGATCTCGCATCCCGCCTCCAGGACGTCCAGCCAGATTTCCCGGTCTTCAGCACGCAGGTTATATCCTACGGGGAAGAACGTCATGGTGATGCCGTACTGCCGGCATAAATCCACCGCTTTCCGGACATATTCCGTTTCAAACGCGTCATCCATCGTGATCGCTATTTTGCTGCTTTCACGGCTGCCGTGATAAACGGGGAACTGTTCCAGCTCCGGAAACGGCGGCTCCTCCGCACAGGCGGCATACAACATGCTGACCGTCAGGAGAAGCAACAGAAGGACAAAAATCTTCTTTTTCATCAATACACGATCCTCCCCCTTTTCGCGGACTCAGCACCCAAATGTTTCCATGCCTGAACGGTATGACATTCTCTTCCGGATCAGGGATACTGACCTGTTTGTCATCATATCATGAAAACGACGGGCATGCAAAGAAGAAAGGGATGATTCACGCCCCATTCGTTGACAACCGGTCCCGCCCCGTGATAAATTTATTTATTATTGGTCAGACGCATGCATACCGGGGAGTGATCGGATGAAGAGGAAGGCTGCGATAATCCTTTGCATCCTTATGCTGTGCGTTTTTGCGAGTCCCGGATTCACTGAACGGGAGATTCCCGATGTCCTTCGCATCACGCAGGATACCGTGACGGAACACCTGTCCCAGAGCCGTATCAGGACTTACACCGTAGTATATTCCGCCCGGGAAGATATAAACCGGGAAATCAACGCGCGAATACTTATACTGGCGGATGAGGCGGAGGCGCAGACACCTGCCGGGAAGGAAAACGATGTTTCCCGTGCGGCGGTCAGCGCTGTGGTGACACGAACAGGGAGCCGATGGATGAGTTTTCATCTTTATGCCCGGGCGACGAAAGGCAACCAGCAGGTCTGGGCCCGAAGCGATGATCTGACATTTGACATGGAGACCGGGCGGCTGATCCCGCTGGGCGATATAATCCGGGAAGACGGATGGGACCTGCTGATTCCGGAGATCCGCGCACAGCTGACCGGCCTGTTTCCAAACGAGGAACCGGAGCCGGACGCGCTGGACGCGCTTTGCTGCCGGGAAAACATCGAAGATGCCGGATTTATTGCGACTCCCGGCCATCTGGCTCTCTATTTCCCTGCCGGAGACATATATCCGCAGCATGCGGAAGCGCTGCTGCGGATCGAGATCTATGTGCCCGGCCTGTGGGATCTGCTGACGGACGAGGCCTGCCGGGAAATGGACTGTACAGGCTATGCGCTTGTCGCACTGACCTATGACGACGGACCGTCAAAAGGGGTTACCCGCCGGTTTCTGGATGCGGCGGCAACGCATCCGGGGCAGATTACATTCTTCCTGATCGGCACGAACCTGAGAAACAATCCGGATCTGGTACACCGGGAGTATGACACCGGATACAGCCTGCAAAGCCACTCATGGGTCCACAGCGTCACGGGCGTAACCAGCGCGATGCTGACGGAGTGGGAGGCAAAGTATGACCGGACCATGAGTGAAATGATCGGAACAGTGCCGAAAATGATGCGGCCGCCCGGAGGACAGTCGGCGCTGTATATCAACGCGGGCTCCGAACTGCCTCAGATCCGCTGGAGCATCAATTCCGGAGACGCCAGCAGGGATGAAATTGACCAGATCTATACCAAGGCGCTCAGCGCCGGGGACGGGGATATTGTTCTGTTCCACGATATCCGGACATTTTCCGCGGAGCTGGTTGATCTGTGCATGAAGCGTTTTGAGGAGAAAAGCATACTGCTGGTGACCGTGGACGATCTGTGCGCGCTGCGCGGAGTGGAACTGGCACCCGGCGCGAATATTGAAAGCTGCCGGGGCGGGACAGCAGAAGAAGAATAAACCCCGGTGCCTGCCATACGGAACCTACAGGAGGGAAGAGACCATGAAAAGACTGCTGTGCATCCTGCTGCTGGCCGCGCTGCTGTGCCCTGCCGTATCGATGGCGGAGACGCGCGTGATCCGGATGAACTGTACCGGGGACGTGCTGCTTGGCAGCAATGAAAAGGTGCGCAGGGAGGGAGAAGGCACTTATTCCTACGATACCTATATCGAAAAGTACGGATACGCCTATCCCTTTGCCGGCCTGTATGACCTGTTTTCCAAAGACGACATTACATTTATCAACCTCGAGTGCGTGCTGGCGGACGAGATCAAGGGCGGATTTTCCACATCCCGTTTCATTTTCCGCGCCCCGACCGATTTCGTACAGATCCTGACGGAGGGCAGTGTGGAGGTCTGCGACCTGGCCAACAACCACACGGAGAACTACGGCACAGAAGGCATGGACAAGACGGTTGCCGCCCTGGAAGCAGCCGGCATCGGCTACTGCGGCACCACCTTCGGACTGAACAGCTACTGGATTGCCGATTTCGGGGAGATCAAAATCGGTTTTGTCGGGACTTATCCCCGGTATAACGGCGGGGACGAATCCAAAAGGGCAAAGCGAGAAAAGGAACTGAAACAATGCTTTGACGCCTGCAAAGAAGCCGGGTGCCAGGTCATCGTGGCGGCGGTCCACTGCGGCGGTGAATACCAGCCGAAGAGCGCCAGCATGCAATGGAAATACGAGAACATGTGCATCAAATACGGCGCAGACCTGGTGATCGGCAATCATCCGCATATTCCCCAGGGCATCAAGATTGAGAACGGCGTGACCATTCTCCATTCGATCGGCAACTTCACATTCGGCGGCAATACGGGCGTCGGCGAGAATCTCCGCCCGGAAGGTTATGTCGCCCAGTTCGACCTGGTATTTGAGGACAATGTGTACACGGGCCATCAGCTGACGATCTGGCCGATCCATATCAGCGGAACAAGTCCGGAGAACAACTACCAGCCGGTGCTGGTGTCCGGGGAAGACGCGGAAGCTGTGATGAAACTGATCCAGGCGGATACGGGCTTTACGCTGAACCCGTATGTGGATGGTCAAGGCGCCGTACAGGATGTCGTGCCGGCACAGGAAAAGAAACAGTGAGGCACAGGTAATGAAGCGGCTTCTGTTCATTCTGATCCCGGTTGTCCTGTTGTCGGCGGCCATCGCCGCCGTGCACGCAGAGGCAGCGGAAATCCTGCCGGAAAGGGTTTCATCCGATGTCAGCGATTCCATGACGCCTGCCCTGTTTGATCATTCATACTTTACGACATGGTATGCCAAGCGCGGGGAAATCAGGATTGAACTTCCGGAGGACATGCCCGCATACCACCTCTATATCTGCTTTTACCGGCAGGCGGTGCCGATCGTGATCCAGGTACCGGACGGGGAAGGCGGGTACCGGGACGCCGCAACGGTGTCGGATCCGTATCTGCACCAGACAACAGAACTCCCCGGGGTTACATCTGTCCGGATCCGGATTGCGGACGAGAGCAAGAAGGAGATGCTGCGGCTGGCAGAACTGCGCTTTTACGGCGAAGGTGAACTGCCGGATGATGTCCAGACCTGGAACACAGCGGAAAAGGCAGACCTGCTGATCATCAGCGGCCATCCCGATGACGAGTTGCTGTGGTACGGCGGAACACTTCCGGTTTATGCCGGAGAGAGGGGCCTCCATGTCCAGGTTGTTTATTTCACCCATGGCGACTACTGGCGGGAAAACGAGCTGCTGGACGGCCTCTGGCTGTGCGGTGTGCGCGACTATCCGGTCATCGGCGAGTTTCCGGACTATCGTACGCAGAACGCCGGGGAAATTTTCAGCAAATGGGGCGGGGGAAAGAAGACGGTATTCCCCTGGCTGGCCGGGATTATCCGCCGGGTGCGTCCGGAAGTTGTGCTGACCCAGGATATCGCCGGGGAATACGGCCACGGCGCGCATAAGGCTGCAACCAGCGCCGCAATCAACTGTTTTACCCTGGCGGCGGACGAAACATTTGCGCCTGAATCCGCCGCGGAGTACGGTGTGTGGCAGGTGAAAAAGCTGTATGTCCATATGTACAGGGAAAATGAAATCCACATGGACTGGGATCAGCCGCTTGCCGCGTTTGGCGGAAAGACCGGCATGGAGGTGGCAGACGAGGCGCTTCAGTGTCACAGAAGCCAGCAACCGGTCGGGTTTGACGCCCCGTACCATGCGCCGTACGATTGCCGGGACTTTGGCCTGTATGCCACCACGGTCGGCCCGGATGTGCTGAAGAACGATTTTCTCGAAAACACCGGGATCGCCGGCAACGATTGAATCAGGGGATGAAAGATGGTATACTGTCCCCGTACAGAATCCGGAAAATGGCGGCCGGGAGCCGCTGAAAATACAACAGGAGGAATCTGAAATGAGGAAACAGATCACAGCATTCGTCCTGGCGCTGATCCTGGCGCTGACGATGACAGCGGCCGCTTCCGCTTCATCGATGGACGCGCAGCGGCTGGACACCTACTATTCCCTGGCGATCAACGCGATCAACACGGAGAATTACGACAAAGCCCTGAGCTACCTGGATTCGGCGCTGCAGTACTGCAGCGAGACGGATTCTCCGGAGATGTACGCGGATATCCACCTGAAGAAGGGCTGCGTATATACCATCCGGGGGGATTACGACAACGCGCATCAGGAACTGGATGAGGCAATCCGTGTCATACCGGACCTCAGCGACGCGTACCTCGTGAAAGTGCAGGCTTACACCGAAGCGGGAGACGACGTCAAAGCCGCGGAGACGCTGGAGAAGTACATCGAAGTTTCAGGAGAAACCGGGTATTACCAGACGCTGGCGGAGATGTACGCAAAGAACGGCGATTCGGAGAACGCGCTGCGCGCATATCAGGCATTCCTGGATGCCAATCAGCTGGAAGGCGCCGCAGGGCTTTTCTCCATGGCGAACTACAAACTGGATTCCGGCATGTACCAGGAAGCGATCGCCGATTATGAAGCCTGCCTGGAAGATCCGGATTACGGGAAATCCGCGTCCTACAATATCGGGATCTGCCGCCTGCAGATGGAGGATTACGAAAACGCGCTTCCTGCTTTTGAAGCATGTACGGACAGCGCCGCTGATTTCAACGGAGTCTGGTACAATATCGGTATCTGCAATATGATGCTTGAGCGGATTCCCGAGGCAATTGAAGCCTTCGGCCATTCGATTGACACGGAGACCTACAAGACGGACGCACTGTACAACCGCGCGATCTGCTGTTTCAGCCTCGAACAGTATCAGCAGGCCGCCGACGACCTGACCCGCTACATGGAACTCGTGGAGGAGGCGGCAAAAACCGCGGAGGACGCGGGCACCGAGCCGGCGGAAACGGTCGCTGACATCGTCGTGTATTACCGCGGTGTCTGCTATCTTGCCCTGGGCGAAAACGAAAAGGCCGTGGAAGACTTTACGGAATGCATCGAACGCGGTTACGAAGTGAACGATAATACATATAACCGCGGTCTGGCCTGTCTGCAAGGCGGTCAGTTTGACCAGGCGAAAAAAGATTTTACCACCTGTATCGAAAAGGGAACCAATGCCAACGAGTCGTTCTACTACAGATCCTTTGCCAATCTGTACCTGGAGGATTACGACGGAGCCCTGGCAGACCTGAACGTCCTGATCGCGCGCGACTATGAACTGAGCCGGGTATACTACCAGCGGGCGCAGGTCTATCAGGCGATGGGCAACAATATCCGCTATCTTGAGGACCTGGAGACCTCTTTGCAATACTGATCCAGGAAAAGCGGACCACTTACAGCGGGGCTCAAACCCCGCTGTTTTATCATTGCGACACAATGGAGAGACAACGGTGATGATGTCAGAAAACCGTTGAAAAATAAAGGTTTACCGCTGTTGTATGATACAACAGACTACGGTTCGCAAACCAAAAACAGGACATATTCTGAGATTGAAATCAATCCGAT
>JAEEGL011162138.1_pt1 | contig 12291 bp, 6 predicted proteins | sample 9134231 | NCBI WGS metagenome assembly JAEEGL01 (sample SAMN16246548, study PRJNA631951) | gut metagenome | biome: gut microbiome; feature: rumen; material: fiber-attached | host: Bos | place: Iran: Karaj | collected 2018-10 | reverse complement strand
GACTTGCTCATAGTGTTGCCTTTTGAAACTGCAATATTAGCAATTTTATTCCAAAAAAAGGGCGGACACACAGGCCCGCCCCAAAATTTTCACATCATTGCACAATTCACTTCACCACACACCCACGAGCGGGCACTTGATAGAAGATTTCATTGTTGTACATATCCTCGCAGCGCACGGCGGGAATCATATAGTTGCCTTCGTAGGTGGCGTTGGCCTTCAGGGTGAAGGTCTTCTTCGAGCGCGGCATCAGGTCGAAGTAGAAGTAGGCGCGGTCGTCACGGAGGTCGATGTGCTTCGCGCCTTCGTTGCCAGTCATATCGCCACTCAAACGGTCGTTCACCAACTCCCAGCCCGAAGGCAGGTAGTACGACAAGGCCAACTCCGTGACTTGCCACTCGCTCGGGTTGGTCACCGTCATCTGGACTTTCAGGTCGGTGCCAGCGGTCAAGTTGGTGATATTCACTGGATTGCCATTCTTGTCGGTGTAGTTCACCGTCATTGTGATGAAATTGCCGCTTTCGTTCATATCGTATTCGGCGACGGCAGTCTTGGTGAACAGGTTGGCGACCATCTTCTCGTTGGTGTTGTTCTTGATTTCCAAAGTGTTGTTGCCCAATTTAGGTGTGAAGCCAAAGCCCGCAGAGGCCATATTGGTGTTCAGCGTGCGTTCCTCGCTGTTCACCTTTACGGTGGCGGAGAGGTTGACGTTACTTAGGTTCATCTTTTCGGCATACTTGCCTAAAACAAAGAGCGAGAAGGCCGTGGTTTGGGTGTCCATCCATCGGTCGCCGCTAATCATACCGCACACGCTGTTGATGTTGTTCTGCACCGTTTGCTGGTCAATGTCGCAGAGCATTTGGACATAGGTCAGGAAAGCCAAATCGCGGGTGCGGGAGCCGAAGGAAGTGTAATAGTCAGACATCCTTTCGCCTTCCTCCACATTGGGCAGCAGGTTCTGCGCAATGGTGGTCTTGCCCGTTTGCGCGAAGGCGGCAGCGGCCAACGCCTTGGTCAGCGGATAGTGCATCTCAATTTCCTTGAAGCGGTTCATCGCGCCCATTTCGGCCTTGCCAGCCAATGCCAGCACAAAGAGACGGTAGGCTTGGATGGTTTCGCCTTGCTTGAAGTCGGGATTGTTCTTCCACTGCTTGGCGCGGTCGGCTTGGTATTTCAGCAAACCGTCCAAGAAATATTGCGGCACGTTGAAACCTTGTTTCTGAGCCTCCACCAAGAAGTGCAAAGCGTAAATCTCCGTCCACGGGTCTGTGTAAGTGCCTCCAATCCAGTTGGTCATCGAATTGTCTGACTTCTGATAGGCCTTCAGGTTGGTGATGGCGGCTTCAATATTGCTGCGCATCGCTTCCTTTTCCTTGTCGTCGAGTTGGACGAAATAATTGAGGTAAAGTTGTGGGAAAGCCTTGGAAGTCAACTGTTCAAGGCAGCCGTGAGGATAATCCATCAGATAATCGATGCGGCCAAAGAGGTCGACGGGCAACAGGCTCGAAACGGTGATTTTGCCCTGTTGCGAACCGTCAATGCCAGTGAGATTGAACGGCACGCTGACCGTCTGACCAGCCTCGATTTCTTTGGTAATCGTGCTGCGATGCTCGGCGTAAGGCATACGAATCGGCATCGCGGTCGATGATTCGGCTGTGTAGCCCTCGCCCGTCACCGTGAGTTTCAATTCGGCATTGCCCAAAGTCTTGGGGATGCTTGTCCTGACCGCAATAATACCCTCGCCATTGTTGTCAATCGTGACCATAGTCGGCAGATTGCCAACGGGTTCGAGGTTCTTGTTGTCGAATTTCACCTGCAATGTCTTACCTTTCATTGTGGGGGCTTGCACTTGGACTTTCAGGTTCAGTTCATCGCCGGGAGCAACCACTCGCGGCAGAGAAGGATAGAGCGTAATCGGGTCAACGACCTTCATCTGTTTTTCGGACGAGCCAAAAGCCTTGCCGTTGCCCTTGGACACCACCATAAAGCGCAGGGCACCAGAGCATTGCGGCACTTCAAAACTATGGGTGTTTTCTTGCCCCGCCTTCAACTCGAAAGGTCCCAAAGTGACGGCGTAGGCCTTGAAACGGTTGTCCAAAGTGATTTCCTGATTGAGGATACCGTCGCCGCCGATGGCATAAACGGAACCCAACTCGCCGCTGAACGCATCAACGATATTGGCGTAGTTGTCCCAAGTGCGAACACTCAATGCCTGCTTGCTGTTGAAGTAGCCGTAAGGGTTCGGGGTCTTGAAATTGGTGAGGCCGAGAATGCCTTCATCGACGATGGCCAAAGTGTAAGTCATGGCTTGCTTGCGGGCCTCGCTCACTTTCACTTCAATCTTCTTGTTCGTGTTGGCCGTTTCGGGCACTTGGAGATTGGGTTGCAACTGCAAATCCTTCTTCTCCACCTTCAGCGGCACCACGCCATACAAACGAATCGGCATGTCGTTGGCGGCATCATGTGGCTGAATCAGAGCGACATAGACATACACATTCGGAACCATCTCCTCCGTGGCTGTGATTTCCACCTTGCCCTCTTGACCGAGATTTTCGACCAACATGGTCTGCAAAACCCTGTCGTTGGCCTCAACGGTTACGAGTGCCTTGGCCTTGTCGTTGGCAGGGAACGTGACGACCATTTTCTCGCCCACCTGATAGCTGTCGGCAGTGGTTTTCATGGCCAATTGCGCAGGCGCACCAGAAGCGGACGAAGAATGACCATAGCCCCAATCGAAACTGATGACCTTGGCAAACTGATGGCCGCCCTGCTTGTCGTTCACCACAAAGAGGTAACTGCCCCATTTTTCGTTAGGGATGTTGAAAGTGACTGAAGTCGTTCCGTTGCAGGTCAAGGTGCCGTTTTGCACAGGAGCCTTGTAAGTGCCTGAAGCATAGCGTTGCAGCGAATACTGATCCTCACTCGACCACCACCAATAGGAATCCAACTTATACAAGGCATATTCCAGCGCAACTGCCGACTGATAAGCCGCGCCATCCTCTCCGACCATCGCGATATTGAACTTCCAATCCTTGCCCGTGTCGTAGTAACTACCGTATTTTGAGGAAGTTTCGGGCAAATCCACGCCCACATAACGCTGGAAGGGAGAAAGTTTTGCCTTGAAGGAAGCAATGCTGAAGTCGCCGCCCTGCTCGAAAACCTTCACCGTGAAGGTGCCGTTCATCATCTGCGAGGCGTAAACGTCCTTCATCGGGCCAAAACCGATGTTGGCGACGCCTTCCGAATTGAGGTTGCCGCTAAACAGCGAAATCTCCTGTGGCTCAAAACTTTGCGTTTCGTTGACGAAGGAATAATTGGCGAAATTCTTGAACGAGGTTTCGCCGCCGCGCAATTTCACATCCACTTCAGCCTTCAAACCGTTGGCTTTCATACCGTTGAGCCATCTCGAAGTCAGATTGACACGCTCATTGCGCGACAAACTGACCACTTCGGGCAAGTTGAAGTTGATTTCCAAACGGTTGGGCTTCACGGTTTCCACGCGGAGGTTCTTGGTGATGGTGCTTGTGCCCACCTTGAAACGCGCCGTCCACACTCCCGTTTCGTCGCTGACATTGGTCGGGACGCGGAAGCAATAAATGTCATTCACGGGCTTGGTGTTCGCCTGTTTGGCATAGAGGCGACCCGTCGCGTCAACCACCTCAAGGACAACAGGATAGTCGTCAGGCACGCTCGATTCGAAGTCGTTCAGCATCAGGTTGAGTTGCATCTCATCTCCCGGTCGCCATACACCTCGATTGCTGTAGGCAAAGCCCGAAACGCCCTTCTCGACAGGCTCGCCCGCCACATCGAAACGGCTGTAAGAGAGCGCATTGCCATCGTTCAACTTTATCACCGACTTGCTGCCTTTCTTGTCCGTGGCCATCACGAAGGCAGGACGATTTTCACATTTCAGTTGCGCATGACCCTGCGCATCGGTGTTACCTTTGACCAATTCCTGACGCTGGAAATTGTATGCCGTCACTTGCGCGCCCGCAACCGGCATGGCATCGGAAATCCTGTAGACAAACACATCAACCGCATCGCTGCGACCCATTTTTGCGGTCACGGCCAAATCGCTGACGACAATGTTCTTTTTCTGCTCCACATAGTTATAATAATAGAAGCCATTTGGGTCGCCCCACTCGCCGTCGTAGCGGTATTCCTTGTAATCGTAAGCGTTGCCGTCCCAATAGGAAGCCTCAAGTGCCTCGTTTTCAGACACTGCGCTGCGCATTTCATCAGATGCAAAAGTGTAGTCGGCGGGACCGAAATTGAGGCTCAACTGGTACATCGCGCCCGGTTCCACTTTGATATAGTCGGAAAGCACAATCGGGAAGGTCTTCCACTGGTTGGCGTATGGGTTGTCGATGGCCAAACGCACCTTTTTCTCCAATCGACCTGCCTTACGCACGCCGTATGTCTCGTTCAATTCGTTGTCCTGCAAGAAGGAAAGGATGTTGTCGTCGAAGATACGCACAATCCTCAAAGTCACCGAGTTAAGGCAGATGGCATCGAAATAGATAGTAGTTTCGTTCACATCGGGAATGATGACACCATCGTCAGTCCAACGCACCTTCGGGAGGTTGTCGGTCAGGTCGAAACCATACTGATAATCGCTTTGCAGGAGCATACCGTTGGCGGCACGAATACCACTGCCCACGGTCAGTTGAAGGCTCTCCAACTGGTAAGGATAAAGGTTGGACTTATCGAAATAGAAATCCACCTTATTTCCCTTAATGTCAGCCTTATAGCCAACTTTTTGGTCGAAATTCACGAAGCCGTCAAGGTTTTGGTTTTCCTTCAGCGGCTGCGAGAAAAGCAAAGTTCCCTTGCTTCCCGCCTTGTCCACATCGAACATCACGGGCTTGAAGACATCCTGAGCATAAACGGTCAGGCTGCGTTCCATCTTGGCCTTGCAGTCAATGGCCTTCCCATCGAGAACGACGGGCATCTCATATTCGTCTTTCTGGCGCTTAAAGCCTTGCAACTCAAACTCAAAGAGGTTGTTGCCCAACGAAGCCGCCTCCACGGGATGGGCTTTGCGGAAAGCGTCATCAAAGATTTTGACGGCATCCTCAAGGTCGATGGGCGTGGCAAAGGCAACCTGCATAAGATAACTCATCTCATCGTTGGAGGTGCAAATGGGTTGCATCGTGACGAGGCTGAAATTCTGTCGGCGCACGCCAAAGCCAAACTCAAGTTGCTGGTCGGCAGGCACATCCACGAAGTCGGCCATCTTGAACTGGCAGACATAGTTCTGGTCCTTGTCGATGTCGTCGTACTGGAAACCGATGGTGTTCTCGTCAATCCAAACGGCCTTGCCCTTCAACGCGGGCTTGAAGTCGAAAGCCTTGGCGGGGATGGGTTCGCCGTACTTCACTTTCAGCGTCGCGGGATTGTTGAACCGCACCATGACAGGCTCGCCCGCCGCAATGATGCCCGAAGTGTAACTGTCGAGCAAGGCCAACATGACCTCATTCAAAGGCTGGATGCACTCCACGAACATTTCCGAACCTTTCGTCGTTTCCTTCTTGCCGCACGAGGGCATGAAGGCCAGCAGCAACGCCGTGACAATCAGGCTAATGCCGCCGAATTTTCTCAATTTTTGATTTGTACTCATATCGTAAAACTTTGATTGTTTTCGAGAGTACAAAAATAGGAAACTAATCGATACGAAACCACATTATTCCAAGGCGAAAACGCATTTTTATGCGCCAACGCTTTTGATTTCCCAAAACACGGCAAACTTCCTTGTCATTCGTCACCACCCCGCCCGCAGCGACACATGGGGCATAATGCCGAACATCGAGTAGGCATAAACCCGCATTTCGTTCATGCTGGTATTGGTCTCAAACTGATACCCTAACGGGTTCAAGCGGTTGTAGGCATTGAACACTCCGACACTTGCGCTCCAGTTGAAACTGTTGTTGTACTTTGGCGAATGATAGGCAAACGAAAGGTCCAAACGGTGATAGGCTGGGGTGCGGCTTGCGTTGCGCTCGGTGTAAATCGGGACGGTCTGGCCCAAGTATTCATAGAAACCCACAGGCAATGTGACGGGATGCCCACTCGAATATTGCCATGCCGCACTTGCGCTCCAACGCGGTGTGAACTGGTAATTGCCGTTGATGCGGAAGTCGTGAGGAATGTCAGACAAGGCCGGATATGGGTTGCCGTCGTTGATACCGTCGATGGTATAAGTCACCCTTGAGTAGGTATAGCTCATGGCGCCAGTGAATTTCCCGACCCTCTTCGCAAGGTTAATCTCAACGCCGTATGCCTTCGAGTTGCCGCTTCTCACTTGGCTCAGCACATTCGGGTTGCTGATGAGTTGGGCATGGTCGAGGAAGTCGATTTGGTTCCGGCCTTTCTTGTAATACAGCTCGACCGAAGTGGAGAACTGACCGGCAAAATCGAAAAACGCGCCCGCCGAAACCACGTCGGCGATGACGGGCTTCAGCCCATCGACAGCCGGAAACCACGTCTCCAAAGAGGAATAGTCCAAGGTGTTGTTTTCCAGCACTTGGATGTACTGCACGTTTCGGGCATACGCGGCCTTCAAGGACGTGTTTTCGCCCAGCATGACGTTCATGCTTACTCGGGGTTCGGGATAAACCAGAGTCTTCCCGCCGCCGCCCAAAGGCTGGAAGGCCGACAGGTGAAGGCCATAGTTGAAGCCCAACCAGCGCAAGGGTTTCCAGTCGTTGAGCACAAAGGCGGAATATTCCATTGCCTGATAGCGAGGCAGGCTCAAAACCGTGCTGTCCGATTCGCCGGGAGTGAAGGCATGACGGATGGCACCAACTCCGATGCGCAACTCGCAGTCGGGGGCGATGTAGTAGCTCAAGGCGGCTTTCAGGTTGAGGTCGGAAAGGCCTGTGTGCCAGTTGTATTTCCGCCTTTTGTAGAGGAAATCGAGACTGTTGCGGTAGTCGCTGACGATGAAGGCCGTGTTGAGGAACCAGCGGCTGCCGAAGTTGTGCGTCCAACGCAAGACGCCGGAGGTGTTGCCCCAGGTGTTGAGCAGTTCGTTCCTCGATTCGATGACGTCGTGACCCCTGTAGAAAGAGGCGTATAAGCGGTCATTTTGCCCGATTTTGGTGTTGATTTTCGCGTTCAGGTCGTAGAAAGTGGGGACGAGAGGAATGTCCTCGTTAGGTTTCACGAACAAATCAAGGAAACTGCGACGCGCCGAAACCAAATAAGAGGCCGTTTCCTTGACGATATGGCCGTTGGCCGTGAGCGTGGCCGCGAAGGGACTCAACGCAACCGAAAAATCGTGGTGGTTCATGTTGCCTTCCTTCATCTTGCAGTCGAGGACGGCAGAGACACGACCGCCGTATTGCGCGGGCATGTTGCTCTTGTAAAGCGTCACTTGGTTCACGGCTTCGGGGTTGAAGATGGAGATCATGCCAAAAAGGTGTGAGGCGTTGTAAATCGGAGCCTCGTCGATGAGGATGAGGTTCTGGTCGTTGGTGCCGCCGCGCACGAACATGCCCGAAGAGGCGTCGCCGAGGGTTTTCACGCCCGACTGCATCTGCACCGCCTTGACGACATCGGCCTCGCCGAACACGCTCGGCAGTTTCCGTATCGAGTTGATGGTCAGCATCTCGGCGTTGAATTCGTTTTGTTTTTGCGGTCGCTCGACGGAGGCCGCCTCCACGGTGACTTCGCCCAAACCCACGGCATTTCCTTCCAATTTGATTTCCAAGGTTTTGTCGGCATCCATGTGGATTTCGACCTCTTGGGTATTGTAGCCCAAATAAGCGCATTGCAGCTTGTGTTTCCCGGCAGGCAAACGCAACGAGAAGAAACCGTAACCATTGGCCGAAGTGCCTGTCTGCGACGAAGCCTCAAACAAAGTGGCACCGATGAGCGTTTCGCCCGTGGCGGCATCGGTGATGTGGCCGCTGAGGGTATAGGTCTGCGCCCGAAGGCCGACAATAGCGGCAAGGAACAATATGGTGATGAGGATGCGTTTCATGGCTTATTCGTTTTCTGGGATTAATTCACTGAAAGTAAAACCCTTGCGTCGCACGTCTGAGGCGAAGAAATAGCCGAAGCCGTTGCTTACGTTGCCTTGCACGTTGCCCGAAATGGTGGAGAAGATGCCTAAGCTCCAGTCGGACTCGTTGAACATGCCCAAAAGGAAGGCGTAGAACGATGGCGAGACCGAACCCGTGATGAAGCACTCTTCCTGGCTCAAATCGGCCATGTCGTAGCCGTTGGTGAAAGACTGCACGGAGAACAGGGCTTGCAGCGACATGTCGGAGTGGACGAAGGTCCAGAAGTTGAGGCTGTCGACGGGCGTGTTTTGGGGCGAATAGAAGGTGACTCCCGTGATGGCAGGCTGCTCCGAAAGCGTATAGACGTGCTTGGGGAACTGGAAACTATGCATGGCATCCCCTGAAGTCGATTCGTATGTGCGACATTTGATGTTGTCTTTCATCAGTTGGAAGTAGTCCGTATCGCCCAAAGGCAGTAGATAGTCCTCGGCGGTGATGTCGCCCGTGGGTGTCTCGACGACGAGTCGGTAGGTCTTGCCCGCCTCGCCTTGGAAGGGTTGCTCCGAAACGAAGGTCTTGTTGCTACGGTCATTCACCTTTTCAATATAAGGAATCGTGTCGCCCTCGCAAAGCACGAAAACGCGGTTGATTTCGGGCAATGCGGAAGGGCTTTCGTTCCATTGCTTGACGGGCGAGACGACGACGCTGTGTTGGCGCATCTCGGTGGTCACGTTGCCGAAGACCGCCACCTTGCCCTGCAAGGCTTCGCCATTAGGCTGGTCGAAACTGTTGATGTCGACTTCATCGATGCGGCTGCAGGAGGCGAGAAGCAGAACCAACGAGAACAATAATACTTTCTTCACTTTTTTCACTTTGGTTGATTTTGGAGTGCAAAAGTACGAAAAAATGGCAAATAGGAAAAAATAGGCTTACCAAAATGATAAGCCTATTTGACAACCTTTCGAGTTCCTTACAATCTGAACTCTATTGTAACCGATTCTGGACTACCATTGTACTTTCGAGTTGCCTTCATTTGATAACACCCCGTCTTCGAATGAGTAAATACATCATGTCGACCTACTTGTTTCCATTCAGACACAATAGTTGACCATTCATGTTTTACGGATGGTCTCCACTCTAATCCATAATAGCCCCACCACCAAAAGTTTGCGCCATAAACACGACAAGTTATTGTTCCTCCGGCATCTAATCCATATGAATAATGCGTTCCATACTTCCAACCTTTTTCACAGTTTTCTGGAACCTTTTCACATAGTAATACCGTTTCCACATCTTCTTTCAAATTCTTACTGATAAACATGGTGAAGATTTCTTTTCCCGTATCAGTTTCATCGATGTTTTCATCGAATTCGCTTGTCTGTTTTCTTCCTTCATAGAAGGCTTTCAACACGTCCATTGTGTTCTCTCCATATTTTACGGGAATCAATTCAAAGTTCTTTTCTGTCCATAAATCCAAATAGGACTTGTCGTTAGATCCTACTAACAAGACTGCAGAGTTTTCTCCTTTTGCGTCAGTAACGACAATCTCCTTGGAATACTTTCCGAAATCGCTTTCATTGAACACATACATTGAAGTTTGTGGTTTTTCCTTCTTGCATCCAACAAAGAGGAGCGTCATGGCCAACACGGAGGCCAACAGGGTTAATCTTTTTCTTTTCATGATGATTGAATTTAAATTGATTGTTGTAATGTATAATTTGTCTGTGTCGTTAACGATGCTGCAAAAGTACAGATTTCAGTCTTCTCGGTCTGCGGGTGTGTCGGTTTGTCTTGTAGGTGTGTCGGTTTTGCCCGTAAGTGTGCCGTTTCCGTCGGTAAGTGTATGTTTTTGGAAAGCGTCCCTGAAGGCAGGCCACTTGCGCACGGAGATGGCTAACGTCGTTCCGTCTTTCATGATGGCCAAGCGGTGGCGGCCTGTGCAACGCACCGTTTCCACCTGCTAAGGTTCACGATGGCGTTTTGGTGGATGCGGCAGAACATGCCAATGGGAAGGATCTGCTCGAAATAGCGAAGACTTTTCGAGCAGGTCACTGGCTCGTTACTAATAAGGTGGAGAATGCATACATAGTCTTCGCAAAAGATATGCGAGATGGCCTGCACCTCCACCTGCCTGAATCCTTTTGTACCTTTGATGACAATCCGTTGGTTGGCGAGTGGTTCCATGCCTTAGTCTGTCACCGTAAACTCACCATAATATTCATCCCCGTTGGGGAGCGTGAAGGTGATGATGTAATCCCCGGTATGGGGTACGTAGAGATTCACGCCAGTGGGCGTTTGGGTGGAAAGGCAGTCCATCGGTATTCCCGTGGCCGTGGTCACTTCAATGGAAACTTGGCCGAGGTTCTCGGAGAACATCACTATAAGCATGTGGCCGTTGATGACTGCCTGGATTGTGGAGCCCTTAGGGATACCTTGAACATGGCCTTCCTTAACATGGATAGGGCTATGGCCATCAGAAGAACAGGTGCCCGTGGCACCGCACCATGCCGTCGGCAGCAGCAGGCCGAGCAGCAGAACGAATTGTTTGATGTTGTTTCGCATAATGCATTGTTTTGATGGTTCAACACAGCAAAACTATGGCAAAAAAACAACACAAAACCAAATTTTCTTGTTGAAAATAGTGGCCAGTTTTTAGTCAATCACCTATTATTCAATGATTTATAATAAAAAAAACAGCCTAAAATAGCCGTCAAGAAAGTGAAAAAACCACACAAAGAAAGGTCACAAAACTATCTCCTTGATGAATTGTCGTAGCTTTTTCTCGGTATTGAGAGCCGTTTTCAGCTTTCTGGAACGCTTTTTCACAGTGGAATAGTCGCAAAACAGCAAGTGGGCTATCTGAACGTCCTCAATATCGAGGAGATAAAGCTGGCATTGGTGCATTTCGTCGTTGCTGATGCGCGGATACATATCGGTAAGCATTTTGGTGAATCCTTGGAAATGCTTTTCGACGGCCACATCAAGGCGAGAAAGTTGGGTTGTGGACAGTTTCATTTCGGTATGGTCTCCAACCTTGGCCTCCCGTTTGATGTCCTTGTTGTGCAATGCGTTCATGATTTCCTTGCAGATGTCCTCCTCAAGAAAACCGCCGAGGCTGCTCCAATCCGCTCGCCTTTGGTGCTTTTCCAAGGTTTTCAGTATGTTTTCTATTTCCTCCTTGTGCGCTCGCAGTTCCTCGTTGCGCTGCTTCAACTTGCCCAACAATGCCTTCTGGTGTATCTCGTACTCATATCTAATCGATTCGAATTGCCTTTCCTTTTCTTCATTCTGTGATTTAAGATAACGGTGCCGCTTCTTATTGAAAAAATGGAACACAATGAAAACCAATGTGATAGCCGACAAGGCCGCGCCGCCGTATTTGCTGAGTTTCCAAAACTGCTTCCTGTGCGCGATTTCGAGCCTTTCACGCTCATAGTCGTGGAACATCTTCGTCAATTGCGATTTCAAGGGGCTTTGGTTCTCGTTCTGGTTGGCGAAAGGCGTGAGGAAAGTGGCGTATTCAAGGATTTCCGAATCCCTGTCTTGCGTCTTGCAAATATCTATCAACCACTCCGCCGCCTGTTTTCGTGACCCAACACTTTGGGAATGGTGAAACACCTTATTAAAATATACATACGCAGAATCAAGCTGCTTTTCGTGATAATAGATGTCACCAATAATCGAACAACGGGCCAAATACTCCTTTTCGCTTTCAGCTTGAGAAAGCAGAATGCGCATTTGGCTCTGTGAAAAATCCAAGGTTTTGTCCTTTTTATAGGAAAGAAAAGCAAGAAGCGCGGAAATGTCCCTGTACATCAAGCTGTTGGTATCGGGCAAGACTGACAATCCCATGTGGTAATAGATGGCCGCACTATCATAGCTGTCCATCATGTCATAATGCGTACCTATCTCATTCAGCATCCACGCCTTATGCCAAGGAACAGCATCATGTTTTTGGTAATAAACAAGAGACTTTTTTCCAAAATAGATGGCCTGCTCGTGAAGATACTGGTCAGAAAACAGACCTGTCAAAAGCGTGTAAGTCAACGCCATGAACCTCGCATTTTCCCCCACCAATTCCTTCTCCTCAAACCGCCCTTCCATGATTTCCAATGCCTTAAGGTATTCGCGGCAGGCTTCAATCACGCTGTCGTTTTCGTAATAGCCCACACCATTGATATAATGGGCGCGGGCGGCGAGGAAGAAGTGGTCATTATTGGAGATAGGCTTGTGTTTTGAATCCCCCTTGCCCCCTTTCAAAGGGGGAAATCCCCCCAACCCCCTT
>JAEEGL010483317.1_pt1 | contig 12291 bp, 10 predicted proteins | sample 9134231 | NCBI WGS metagenome assembly JAEEGL01 (sample SAMN16246548, study PRJNA631951) | gut metagenome | biome: gut microbiome; feature: rumen; material: fiber-attached | host: Bos | place: Iran: Karaj | collected 2018-10 | reverse complement strand
GTTCGATATGCTCGAAAAAATTTCGGGCTTCACGAAGGAACAGGCAAAGGATTACCTGCTGAAGAATCTGGAAGGGGAGCTTGATCACGAAAAGGCCCTGAAGATCCTTGAGTTCCAGAACCGCACCAAAGAAGAGGCCGATTCCCTGGCCAAAAACATCATCGCCACCGCCATTCAGCGCTGCGCAGCCGAACATACGGCGGAGGCAACCGTTTCGGTGGTCGACCTGCCCAACGACGAAATGAAGGGCCGCATCATCGGCCGCGAGGGCAGAAACATCCGCACCCTCGAAAGCATCACCGGCGTGGACCTCATCATCGACGACACGCCCGAAACCATCACCGTTTCCAGCTTTAACCCGGTCCGCCGCGAGGTGGCCCGCCTTACGATCGAAAAGCTGATCGCCGACGGCCGCATCCATCCCACCCGCATTGAGGAAATGTACGAAAAAGCCAAAAAAGAGGTGGACGTTTCCATTAAGCAGGCGGGCGAACGCGCGGTGATCGAGGCAGGCGTAAACGGCATCAACGGCGAGCTCGTAAAGCTCCTCGGCCGCTTAAAATATCGCACCAGCTACGGGCAGAACGTGCTCGTGCACTCGCTCGAGGTCTCGTACCTCGCGGGCCTGATGGCCGCCGAGATCGGCGCGGACGTTAAAACCGCCAAGCGCGCGGGCCTGCTGCACGATATCGGCAAGGCGCTCGACCACGAGATGGAGGGCACCCACATCGCCCTCGGCGTGGAATACGCCCGCAAGTACCGCGAAAAGGAAGAGGTCGTGCACGCCATCGAGGCCCACCACGGCGACGTGGAGGCCAAAACCGTGGTCGCCGTGCTGGTTCAGGCGGCGGACGCCATTTCGGCGGCGCGCCCCGGCGCGAGACGCGAGAACCTGCAAAATTACATCAAACGGCTGGAGCAGCTTGAAGAGATCTCCACCTCGTTCAGCGGCGTGGAACGCTCCTTCGCCATCCAGGCGGGCAGAGAGGTCCGCATCATCGTTAAACCGGAGGTCATTACGGACGATAAAATGGCGATCCTTGCCAGAGATATTGCCAAAAAGATCGAAGAAGAAATGGAATATCCCGGGCAGATCAAGGTGCACATCATCCGCGAAAACCGCGCCTTCGATTACGCAAAGTAACAAATCCGTTCCCTCCGGCAAAACCGGAGGGATTTTATTATTTTTGGAGGCACCATGCGTATTCTGTTCGTTTCGGACGTGGTAGGGCAGGCCGGGTGCGCGTTTTTACGCAAAACGCTGCCGGGCCTTAAAAAAGTAAAGGGCGCGGATTTCTGCGTCGTCAACGGCGAAAACAGCGCAAAGGGCAACGGGCTCACGCCCGCCTCGCTGGAGGACATTCTCGCCTCCGGCGCGGACGCCGTCACCGGCGGCAACCACACGCTGCGCCGCCCGGAGATCTACGGCCCGCTGGACGATCCCCGCTATCCCGTGCTGCGCCCGTACAATCTGCACCGCAGCGCCCCCGGGCGCGGCTTTCTGGTGCTGGAAAAGCGCGGCCTGCGGCTGGGCGTGGCGAACCTGCTCGGCTCCGTATATATGGACCCTTGCGGCAATCCCTTCGACGCGGCGGACGAGCTCTGCAGGGCGTTTGCCGCCGAGGGCGTTTTGTGCACGCTTCTGGACCTCCACGCGGAGGCCACCAGCGAAAAGCGCGCGCTCGGGTTTTATTTAGACGGGCGCGTCAGCGCCGTGCTGGGAACGCACACCCACGTGCAGACGGCGGACGAGCAGATCCTGCCGGGCGGCACCGCTTACATTACGGACGCGGGCATGACCGGCCCGGCGCACTCGGTGCTGGGCGTTACCGTGGAAACCGCCACACAAAAAATGCGCACCGGGCTGCCCGTGCGGTTCGAGCAGGCCGAAGGGCCCTGCACGATGGGCTGCGTGTGCGTTGAGATCGACGAAAAAACGGGGAGGGCGACGCAAATTGAACGCTTTGTTATATCGTAACGGACGCCGGGGGCTTTTGTGCCTGCTGCTGGCGGCAGTTCTGCTGCTGGCGGCCTGCGGCCGCGGCCCGGACGCCGTGGAATCCACCGCCGCGCCGGAAGAAACGACCGCCGCGCCCCTGCCCGCCGGGATCATCACCGCCCCGTATACGGAGCTGGATTCGCTGAACCCGTTTTACACGAAAACCCTGCTGAACGCCTCGCTGATCTCGCTGGTATACGAAAGCCTGTTTTATCTGGACGTGGGCTTTATGCCGCAGCCGATGATCGCCGCGGGCAGCAGCTTTTCGGACGCCGCGCTGCGCGTAACGCTGGAAAACGCGCTGGTGTTCTCGGATGCGTCCCCGCTCACCGCGGCGGACGTGGTATATTCGTTTACGCTGGCAAAGGACGCGCCCCTGTACCGCACGTCGCTGAAGGGCGTTTCCGCCTGCGAGGCGGAGGGCGTTTACTCGGTGGTCTTCACGCTGGAGCAGCCCGACGTCAACGTGCTGAACGTGCTCACCTTCCCCATCGTTAAGGAGGGCACCGCGGACGACGCGGAGGCGCGGCCCGTCGGCTCCGGCTGCTATCAGTACCGGCAGGACGAAACGCGCAGCTATCTGGAATACAACCTGCGGCACGCCGGGGGCATCCCGGAGATCGGCAGGATCCGCCTGAAGGGGGTAAACGAATCCTCCACGCTGATGCACCAGCTCAACACCGGCTCCATCGACTGCTTTTACACCGATATGAGCGACGGCATCGCAAAGCGCAGCTACTCCGGCGCCACCGAGATTTACCTTAACAACCTCGTGTTTCTGGGGGTCAACCATTATTCCCCGCTGCTGGGCTACGCCGACATGCGCAAGGCCGTTTCGCTGGCGCTCTCCCGGCAGGCATTGGCGGAAAACGCCTTCGTCAGCCACGCCCGCGCGGCCGTGTACCCCGTGAATTCCTCGTGGGACGCGCTTGCCGGGCTTCCGGAGCCGCAGAACGCCGCGTTTGAATCCAACCCGAACGCCGCGGACGCCATTCTTGCCAAAATGAACCTCGGCAGCGACGGCGAACCCCTGTATTACAACCTGATCGTGGAGGACGGCAACGCCTTTATGCAGCAGGCCGCCGCGCTCGTGCGGGACCAGCTTGCGCTGGTGAACCTGAACCTTACGGTGAACACGCTTTCGCACAAGGATTTTGCGGAAGCGTTGGAATCCGGCGCCTACGATTTTTACCTTTCGGAAATAAAGCTTACCAAAAACATGGACCTTACGCCGTTCTTTGCGGCGGACGGCGCTGCGTCCTTCGGCACGGACCGCGAAAAAACCGAGGTGGACGAGATCTACGCGCACTACCGCTCCGGCGAAACGGACCTCTCCGATTTTCTGGAGGCCTTCGACGGCGCCATGCCGTTTATACCGCTGGTGTTCCGCAACGGGCAGTTCTGCTATTCCCGCAGCGTGAAGAGCGGCGTGGTCGCCACGGAGGAACGCCCGTTTTTACACGTGGCGGAATGGAAAGTGTAGCGCAAGCGCGCGCTGCGCTTGCGCCTGCGCAATGATATCCTTTGCTGCGCAAAGGGTGATATCCGCTGCCGCGGATGAAATCTTTTGCAGCCGCAAAAGATGATATATTTTTGCTCCGCAAAAATGTTTCGGAAAACACTGCGTGTTTTGAATTATAATAAAGCCGGTTCCGGTTCAACATCTTCCCGAACGGCAAACGGCTTCTCCATTCTCCGATCTCCAATCTCCATTCTCCAATCTCCAATCTCCATTCTCAATTCTCCAATCTTACAAAAAGGAGGGACCGGGCGCATGACGGTTGAAGAAATGATCGGCGCGCTGGACGTGCTGTTGGATAAGCAGGACTACGCCGGGGCGCGGGCGCTGCTGTACGAAAGCCTGCGTTCCTTTCAGACGGCGGGCGACGTGCCCGCCGCGATCAGCACCTGCAACGAGCTGATGGGCTTTGAGCGCCAGTACGGCGAGGACGGCGCTGCGATCACGGCGGCCGAAGAAGCGCTGCGGCTGCTGGAGGAACGGGATATGGCCGTTTCGCGGCCCGCCGCCACGGTAACGCTGAACGCCGCCACCGTTTACGCAAAGGCGGGGCGTCCTGCGGAGGCCCGCGCCCTGTACGACCGCGCCGAAACGCTGTTTTATAAATACTATCCCGCCGGGGCGGCGGAGTTTGCGGGGCTGTACAACAACCGCGCCTCGGTTTACCTTTCGCCCGCCGAATTCCCCAAGGCGGAGTATTACTACACCCGCGCGCTGCAGCTTCTGGAGCGCCGGGGCGAGGTCTGCGACGCCGCCGTAACGCACCTGAACCTTGCCGGGCTGTACGCCCGCTGGCCGGAGCGCGCCGCCGAAGCGCCTCTGCATACCGCGCAGGCCGTGCGGCTGATGGATCTGCCCGCCGACCGCCGGAACGCCTATTACCATTACACCTGCCGCAAATGCGCCGCCGCCTGCCGCGAGCTGGGCGAGGACACCGCGGCCGCTTTTTTCACCGGGAGGGCAAACGAACATGAAGCAGGGGATTGAGCTTTCCGAAGCCTATTTCAACGCCTTCGGCGCGCCGATGCTGCGCGCGGAATTTCCGGAGCTCTGGCCGCGCCTTGCCGCGGGCGTATGCGGGCCGGGCAGCGAAAACTTCGGCTTTGACGACGGCGTTTCGCGCGATCACGATTTTGACCCCGGCTTTTTTATCTGGCTTTCGCCGGAGGACTATAAAGAATACGAATTCCGACTTTCCCGCGCGTACGACCGGCTGCCGGAAACCTTTGAGGGCGTGCCGGTGGTGGGCAAAAGCGTATACGAAACGTCGCGCCACGGCGTGCGCGAAACGGAAAGCTTTTTTAAGGGGATCACGGGCTTCTGGCCCGCGCCCCAAACCAACGCGCAGTGGCTGGGCGTGCCGCAGCACCGGCTTGCCGCCGCCGTGAACGGAAAAATCTTTTACGACGGCGCGGGGCAGGCGACCGCCGCGCGGGCAGCCCTGCGGGATATGCCGGAGGACGTGCGCAGAAAGAAGCTGGCGAAGCATGCAGCGTTCGCCGCGCAGGCCGGGCAGTACAATTACGCCCGCGCGCTGGCGCACGGCCAGCAGGGGAGCGCCGTACTGGCGCTGGCCCGGTTCGCCGAAAATTACGCGCAGGCCGCGTTTTTACTCAACCGGCAATACGCCCCGTTTTACAAATGGCTGCTGCCCGCGGCCAAGCGCCTGCCGCTGCTGGGCGATGCGGTCGCAGACGTCGAACGGGCCCTTGCGGACCCGCTGGCGGAAACCGTCGCCGCGCAGATCGAAGCCGCTGCGGCGCGGATGATAAGCGTATTGCAGGCGCAGGGGCTTTCCGACCATCCTTCGGAATTTCTGGAGCCCCACGCATACGAGATCATGGCGCGCATCGAAGACCCGGCGCTGCGCAATATGCACGTGATGGAATAAGCGCGGCGGGACCGTTGACGAGGAACCGCGCTGCCGATGTTCATAAAAAAAACAAGCGCCCCGGACGGATGGGTTTTTCGTCCGGGGTGCGAATCATATATAATCAACGGCGGAGCCGTTCCGAAACCTTTCGCGCAGCGAAAGATATCGCATTTTGCGCAAGCAAAATATATCGCGCGCCGCAGGCGTATATCGCATTTTTGCACAGCAAAAATATATCACTGCGTAAACGCGCAGCGTTTACGCCTGCGCGCTGCGCCCTCATCCGCCGTAAGCCTTTATCGCGTTCAGCACCCGCTTTTTGTCCCCGCTCCACAGGGGAGAGAGCAGGTCTTTTTTGTTGCCGTCGCCGGTCACCCGGTGCACCGCCACGCCCTCCGGCAGCAGCGGCAGCAGGCGCGAAAGAATGCGCAGGTATTCTTCCATCGTCAGCGTACCGAACTTCCCGGCGCGCCAGTCCTCCGCGAGGTCCGTGCCCTCAAGCACGTGCAGCAGCTGCAGCTTTACCCCGTCCGTCCCGGCGGCAAGCGCGTACCGGAGCGTTTGCTCCATATCCTCCGGCGCTTCCCCGGGCAGGCCGAGGATGATATGCGTTATCACGTAGATCCCGGCGGCACGCAGCGCCTTTACGGCGGCGGCGTAGACTTCGTTTCCGTACCCCCGGCGGATGTACCGCACGCTTTCGGGCCTGGTCGTCTGCAGGCCCAGTTCCACCCATACGGGCTTTATCCCGTTCAGCTCCCGCAGCAGCGAGAGCGTCTCGGGCGGCAGGCAGTCCGGCCGCGTGGCGATGCTCAGCACGTCGATATCGTCCCGGCGTATCACCGGCATATACAGCGAGCGCAGGCGCTCCGCGGGCGCGTAGGTGTTCGTAAAGCTTTGAAAATAGGCGATATACCCGCAGTTTTCTCCGCACTTGGCCGCCACGCGGCGTTTCGCGTCTTCGATCTGCGCGTCCGGCGTTTCGCCGCGCCCGGCAAAGTCGCCGCCGCCTTTGGCGGAGCAGAAAATACAGCCGCGCGTATCCAGCGTGCCGTCGCGCACGGGGCAGGTAAAGCCCCCGTCCAGCGAAAGCTTATACAGTTTTTTGCCGAAGGTAACGCGGCAGTAATCGTTTACGGAAAGGTAGGTCATGGCAGGTTGGGGGAGAAGATATTAGATTGGAGATTGGAGATTGGAGAAATCAAGTTAGGAGTTAGGAGGAATGAGGAATGAGGAGTGATAAGTGAGGAGTGATAAGGAATGAGGAATGAAGGAAAACACTGACGTGTTTTGATTATTATATTATTTTTGGTTCAACAACTGTCGGTAGCGCGGCGGACCACCGCCGCTCCACGGCCCGGTCGGCGTCCGCATTTTACTTACCTTAGCAAAAAAAGCAAACATTCCTTGATATTCTTCTGTAACGTGAAAATAACATTCGGCTGCGAGCGGCGGTGGTCCGCCGCGCTACGGATAAATCGTAAACATAAGTTTTCGGTTGGATCGCAGACCCAGCCCGCCCGGGGTGTCGGGGCGCAGGTCGCCGGCGGAGATCTCTTCCGTAAGGCAGAAGCGCCGACCGAGGCGGGGCGTCGAGACGCCGCCCCCTACGAAAGTTGTTTTACGCGAACGGCAAACGGCGAACGGCGAACGGACTGAAGGCCGCCGCACAAGGCGGCGGAGCGGCTTTGTGCCGCGCTACCGGAATTGTTTTCCGTCCGCGAAGCAACTCGCTGCTCGCTACTCGCTGCCAGCTACTTCTGACCACTGACCACCGGCCACTGGCCACTCAAATAATTCCGCATTCCGAATTCCGAATTATACCGCCCACCGGCCGCCGACAGACAGATTCGTTTTTTTTGCTCACAGCCCGGAAAAATCAAATTCCGGCGTATACTCTTCCTTTGCGCTCGAAAGCTCCTGCACGTAGACGTTCTCCAGCCCCAGCAGGTACAAATAATCCGTTACCCTGCCGTATTCCTCCGGCGTCAGGCGGCGGTTGAGGCTTTCCTCCTCCAGCGGGAACGGCGGCGGGGTATATTGGCTCATCACACTCAGCAGAACGTTGTTTTCACCGAACGCGCCCGTCAGCACGTCAATACAATCCAGTGAATTTTCTATAAATCCGGGCAGCACGAGGTGCCTTACCAGCACGCCGCGCCGCAGGATCCCGTCTTCGTCCAGCTCCCAGTCGCCGGTCTGCCGCACCATCTCTTTTATCGCGGCGAGGGCCGCGGCGGGGTAATCCGGCGCTGCGGAAAGCCGGGAAGCCAGAGCCGCGTCGGCGTATTTGTAATCGGGCAGGTAAACGTCCACCAGCCCTTCCAGCATGCACAGCGTCTGAACGCGCTCGTAACCGCCGCAGTTGTATACCACCGGCACCGGCGGTTTGTTGATCCGCAGCGCTTCGGCGATCAGGTCCGCGAAGTGCGTGGGCGTTACAAGCTCAACGGTCTCTGCGCCCTGATACACGAGCTCGTCGAAGATCTCCGCAAGGCGCGTCACCGTAAGCGGCTCTCCCTTGCCGCCCGCGCTGATCTCCCGGTTCTGGCAGTAAACGCAGCGCAGATTGCAGCCGCTGAAAAACACGGCGCCCGCGCCGCCGTAACCCGAAATACAGGGCTCCTCCCAAAAGTGGAGCCCCGCCCGCGCGGCGGTGAGCGTACGGCCCATCCCGCAGAAGCCCGCGGTTTCGGCGCGGTCCGTATTGCATTTTCTGGGGCAAAGGTTACAGCGCATCATCCGTCCTCCGCTTTTTCCTGCACGCCGGTCTTACGTTCGCCGAACGCAAACCCCAGCCGCGCATAAAACGGCCGCAATTCCTCCGTGCACAGCAGGTACGGCGTCCTGCCCGCCGAAAGCGCCGCGCGGACGGATTCAAGCACGCAGCGGGAGGCGAATCCCCGGCCGCGGTGCGCCGGTTCGGTGAACACGTCGCCCAGCAGGGCGCTGTCCGCGTTCTGCGCAACGATGAACGCAAAGGAGGCAAGCGCGCCTCCGGCGAATACGCCATAGCCGTACGCAAGGCCCTCGCGCAGGGCGCGGGCGCGGTAAACGTAGCGCTCCGCGTTGGCATTGGAGAGGGTGCCGCCCCCGTTGAGCAGCATATACGCGGCAAAAACATCCCGCGGCGAAAGCGGCGCTGCGTCCTGCGCGGCGGGCGGCGCTCCCATGAAGCTCCCCACGCAAACGCCGGGGTAGGGGGCCTTTCCCTCCGCCTTTTCTATCGTGCGGTCGCCGTTGTTGAAAACGGCGGCGATCACTTCGCCGCCGCTTTCGGCGCACCAAAAACGGCCCTCCGGCAGAAAGGCGCCGTCCAGTTTCAAAAAAGTATACATTTCCGCGCCCGCGAGCCCGCGGCTGCAGAAGGCCAGCGCCTTTTCCGCGTCCGCGCCGCGGGGGGTTTTAAAAATCGGTTCCATCGGCGGCGGCAAAGCATTCGCTCACCCGCGCGGCAAGCGCGCGCACGGCAAGCACGTCTGCCATATCGCAAACGGAGCTGCCGGCATGGATGTACCGGCAGGGCACGCTGATCGCAACGGTACGCACGCCCCCGGCGGTAAGATGCACGCTGCCCGCGTCGTTGCCTCCGGCAACGGCGGTCTTCGGCTGGGCGGGAATGCCCGCCTCCTCCGCCAGCGCCATCACTTTTTTATACAGTTTGGGGTCGTAAACGGTGGCCTTATCCATAAACGAGACCGCCGCGCCCTCGCCCAATACGCATACGCGGGCGTCCTCCGCCGCGCCGGGCAGATCGGCGGCCGTGGTGGCCTCCAGCACGATCGCGTAATCGGGGCGCACCGTAAACGTGGAGGTCTTCGCGCCGCGCAGGCCAACCTCCTCCTGCACGTTAAAACAGAATACCGTATCGTATTCCACGCCCGTGCGGATCATATCCAGCATCACGGCGCATCCGGCGCGGTCGTCGATGGCCTTGGAAAGCACCTTGCCGCCGCCCAGCTCCGTAAATTCGTTTGTGAATACGGCGGTGTCGCCGGGGCGCACGCGCGCCGCCGCGGCCTCCTTATCCGCCTCGCCGATATCGATCGTGAGGTCCGTGATCTCCGGCAGCGCCAACCGCGCGTCGCCCTTGCAAAGGTGCATGGGCTTGATGCCGATCACGCCGCAAACGCCGTTTTCGAACCGCACGCTTTTGCCCGCGAGCACCTCGGGCCGGATGCCGCCCACGGTGGTGAACCGCAGCAGGCCGCTTTGCAGGATGCAGGTGACGATCACGCCCACCTCGTCCATATGCGCGCACAGCATCACCGTGTTTTTCGCCTTCTTTTTGCCCTTAACGCGTACGATCAGGTTGCCCAGGGGGTCTACCGTATAGGGCGCGTCCCCCAGCTGCGAAATAATATAGTCCCGTACCGCGTTTTCTCTGCCGGACGTACCGTCCAGGCAGCACAGCGTTTTCAGTAATTCCTTCATCGCGTTATCCCCTTACCATCCATTCCGCCAGCAGCTGCGCGGCGGCTTCGGCGTCGCGCAGGTCCAGCGTTTCCACCGGCGTGTGCATATTGCGGATGGGCACGCTCAGCAGCCCCGCGGCGCAGCCGCCCGCAGCGATCCCGATGCGGTCCGCGTCCGTGCCGGTGGAACGGCCCATCACCTCAACGGTATACGGAATGCCGTTTTCCTCCGCCAGCGCGGTCAGCCGGTCCGAAAGCGCGCGGTCCAAAATCGGCGAAACGCCGATCCGCGCGCCGGAGCCCATCGCCGCGCAATCGTCCGGCATGCCGGGCGCGGCGGCAAACGTGGTATCCAGCGCCACGGTGGGCAGCCCCGCCGGGGAGAACGCCGCCGTCACGGCCCCGCGGATGCCGGTCTCCTCCTGCGCGGTCAGCACGATCTCCACGCGCCTTTCCGTGCGGCCCTTTATAAGCTCCGCCGCCTTCAGAGCGACGGCCACGCCTGCGCTGTTGTCCATAAACGGGCCTGCCGCAACGTGCTCCGAGAGCTCCAGCACCGGCGCGCACGCCTGCACCCGGTCCCCGGGGGAAACCAGCGTTCGGATCTCCTCGTATTTATAGCCGCAGTCCACGGCAAGCTTTTCCGGCGGCAGCGCCTTTTTGGCGGCGTCCGGCGGCAGCAGGTGGGGCGGCGTGCTGACGATCACGCCCGGCAGCGCGCGCTTGCCGTAAACGGTCACCCGCCCGGCGGGCGCTGTGCGCGCGTCCGTACCGCCCGCGTTTGCCACCTTTAAAAAGCCCGTGGCGGCGTCCACGGCGGTAACCACCATGCCGATCTTATCGACGTGTGCGGTCACCCGCACGCCCCCGTCGGCCTCGGGGTTCAGCACGGCGATCAGGTTGCAGGGGCCGCGCTCCGCTTTTTCAAACTTCAATCCGGCGTCCGCCGCGCAGGCGTTCACCGCCTCCAGCGCCGTGTCCTCCGCGCCCGAAACACCCGGCGCGGCGCACAGCAGCCGCAGCATATCCAATAATTCCATACGCTTTTCCTCTTATTTCATAATGGTATCCAGTACCTGCGAATAGCTGCCCAAAAACTCTTCCATAAAAATATCGGCCTCGGGGCAGTCCAGCTTTTTTATCGCCTTCAGCGTTTCGCGCTCGGCGGTCAAAAATTCCCTGTTGCCGCTGTTTTTTTCCTCTATGCACTTTATCAGCGCGCTGAGCTTATCGGCGGCCTTCAGCAGCTTATGCTCCGGCGCGTCCTCGTCCGGGCACAAAAGCGGCGCGTAATCGGCCTGCAGGTCCTCCGGCAGCGTGGAAAGCAGCGCGCGCTGCGCCGCCTCCTCTATTTCGCCGAAGGCGCGGCGGATCTCCGTGTTGCGGTATTTTACCGGCGTGGGCATATCGCCGGTCAGGATCTCCGGCAGATCGTGGTAAATGCCCAGCACCGCAAGGCGGTCCGCGTTATAGCTCTTGCCGAGCCTGCGGTTGCCGATCAGCGCAAGGCTGTGCGCGATGGCGGAGACCTCCAGCGAGTGCGTGCACAGGCTTTCGTTGGTCACGTTGCGCATCAGCGCCCAGCGGTTCATGTTTTTCATGCGGGAAAACAGGGCGAAAAAATGGCTTGCCATCAATATCCCTCCTTCTGTTTCATTTTAATACACCGGAAAAGGAAATGCAAGATGTTGTTTGCGGGCAGGTGCCGGTTGATAGTAGCGAGTAGCGAGTAGCTAGTTGCTTCGCGGACGGAAAACAACTTTGGTAGCGCGGCACACCGTGCCGCTCAAGACCCGGATGAATTCTGTTTCGTTTTACCTTAGCATAAAAATATGTCTGATCTTTTAGCACGGCGAATTACGGACTGGCCTTGGGCGGCACGGTGTGCCGCGCTACCGATGTTTGATTTAAAAGAAATTCTCCCAAGCCTAAACGGTTTGGGAGCACAATATTATACAATCAAAACGCGTCAGCGTTTTCCTTGCCTGATGCCTGATGCCTTTTTAATAATCGCGAACGGCGAACGGCGAACGGCCTTAATCCCGCGAAGCCACTCGCTGCTCGCTACTTATCTGACAGCTCCCCACCGGCCACCGGCCACTGTTATCGCGAACGGCGCAAACATTTCTTGACATTGCCCCGTCCTTTATATATAATAGTATATTGAGAATTTATCTGCTATTTGAAAGGAGAGATACCGTTATGTACGAAGATGTGAACGTAGACGGCATATACGGTGCCCTCACCGAAAAGATATACAGTCAGGAACGGATCAGGCAGGCGGATTTCGACCGCTACAACGTGAAGCGCGGACTGCGCAACGCGGACGGCACCGGCGTGATCGCCGGTATCACCAAAATATGCAACGTGGAAGGCTACTACATCGACGACGGCGAGCGGATCCCCAAAAACGGCAAGCTGATCTACCGCGGCGTGGATCTTTACGATTTCGTTTCCGGCTGCAAAAAGACCGACCGCTTCGGCT
>JAEEGL017082077.1_pt1 | contig 12292 bp, 10 predicted proteins | sample 9134231 | NCBI WGS metagenome assembly JAEEGL01 (sample SAMN16246548, study PRJNA631951) | gut metagenome | biome: gut microbiome; feature: rumen; material: fiber-attached | host: Bos | place: Iran: Karaj | collected 2018-10 | reverse complement strand
CTACCTCAACCACCCGTTCGTGTGGAACCGAGTCAACTGGGACAACAAGCTCGGCCTGCAGGTCGGAAAGTACGTCAAGCTGGCCCTCGACACCTGGCTCATCTACGACCCGATCGTGCTGATCGCCGACAAGAGCGGCAACAACCCGACCCAGCGCGTGCAGTTCAAGGAGTTCTTCTCCGTCAACTTCACCTACACCCTCGGCAAGAAATAAGCGGATGAAGCGCATCCTGCTCGCCGTCAGCGGGGGCATCGACTCGATGTACCTCGCAAACCGGGCCCCGGAACTCTTTCCCGGAGCCCGGTTTGGCGTCGCGCACTGCAATTTCCGCCTTCGCGGAGCGGAGTCCGATGCGGACGAAGCCTTCGTGCGGGACTGGTGTGCGGAGCGGGGGCTGGACTGCTTCGTCGAAGCTTTCGACACCCGCAGCTACGCCGCGCAGCAGGGCGTCAGCCTGGAGATGGCCGCCCGGGAGCTGCGCTACGGCTGGTTCGCGCGGCTCTGCCGCGAGCAGGGCTTCGACGCCGTGGCCGTGGCGCACAACGCCGACGACAACGCCGAGACCCTGCTGCTCAACCTCCTCCGCGGGACGGGCACCCGCGGCTTGCGCGGGATGGGCGACCGGGACGGCATCGTGCGGCCGCTGCTCGGGACCTCCCGGGCCGAGATCCGCGCCTGGATGCAGGAGCACGGCTGCGCCTGGCGGGAAGACAGCACCAACGCCGACTGCACGCCCAAGCGCAACCGCATCCGCCACGAGGTCTTCCCCGTCTTCGCGCGCATCAATCCCTCCTTCCTGCGCACCCTCGGCGAGGACATGCAGCGCATCGCACGCGTGGACGACATCGCCGAGGCCTGGTTCCGCTCGGTCCGCGACGGCCTCACGGACCCGTCCGGGGCCATCCGCATCGACGCCGTACTGGCCCTGGAGCACTGGGAGTACGCCCTGTGGCGGCTCGTGGAGCCGTACAGGCTCAGCGGGCCGACCTTCGGCAAGCTGGAGGCGCTTCTGCGCCGCTACCGCCAGGAGCCGCGCGGGACCGTGACCCTCGGCGGCAAGACCTTCGAAGGCACGGGATGCAAGTTGGTGATCCACAATGGATTGCTGATGGAGGACCCTATTCGATGACGTAGACGTCGTCCCCCGGTTCGGCAAAATAGAATTTCTCCCGGGCATAGCGCTCGAGGGTGTCGCGGTTGTCCTTCATCATCCGGATCCGCTCGTCCAGTTCGGTATTCTCTCGCTCCAGGAGCTCGATCTGGCGCTGCTGCCGGCGGAGGTTGATCCCGGCCTGCACCCAGGTGATGATGCCGTCCTTCTTGACGAGCATGAACACCAGGAAAAGGGCGGTCGCCACGATGGCGTAGCGCAGGAACGAGCGCTGCTCCTTCCTGCTGCCGTCTTTTTCGCGGTTCCACAGATCTTTGGAATACTTTGCCATATTTAATTGCACAAAAATAGTTATTTTTGCGGAAGAAACTAAATCTGATAACGAATATGAAACCTACTCTTCTCGTCCTTGCTGCCGGTATGGGCAGCCGCTACGGCGGACTCAAGCAAATGGACGGTCTGGGCCCCAACGGCGAGACCATCATCGATTATTCCATCTACGATGCCGTACAGGCCGAATTCGGCAAGGTCGTCTACATCGTCCGGGGGTATTTCCTCGAGCAGTTCAAGGAGACGGTCGCCCGCAAGTACAGCAACGTCAAGTGCTGCGACGGGACCCCGCTCGAATTCGTCTTCGTGACCCAGGAGCTCGACAAGATCCCCGCCCGCTTCACCCTCAACCCCGAGCGCCAGAAGCCCTGGGGTACGGCCCACGCCGTGCTGATGGCCGCCGACGTGATCAAGGAGCCCTTCGTGGTGATCAACGGTGACGACTACTACGGCAAGGAATCCTTCCGTATCGCCGGAGACTGGTGCCGTGCACACGAAGGCAGCGAGGGCGTCTACGCCATCGTGGGCTTCGAGCTGGACCACACCCTGAGCGAGTCCGGCGGCGTGTCCCGCGGCATCTGCCACTATGACGCCGAGCAGCACCTGACCAACGTGGTCGAGCACCTCAACATCCAGAAGGACGCCGACGGCGTGGTCCGCGGGGACAATTCCGTGACCGGCGAGCATGTCGAACTCGCGGCCAAGGACCTCTGCTCGATGAACATGTGGGGATTCACGCCCGACTATTTCGCCAAGAGCGGCGCCATCTTCGAGACCTTCCTGGAGCAGAACCTGATGGAGCTCAAGAAGGAGTTCTACATCCCCTACGCCATCGACTGCATGATCAAGGCCGGCAGCGCCAAGTGCGACGTCCTATCCACGCCTTCCCACTGGTTCGGCGTGACGTACAAGGAGGACCGTCCCGCCGTGGTGGCCAAGTTCGCCGAACTGGCCCGCGAAGGCGTCTACCCCACCCCGCTCTACAAGTAATCCCATGGTACGCAGAGCCAAACCCCGGAACTACGGTTTCCTGGAGAAATTCACGTATTTCGTGCCGGACGTGCGGGAGATGTTCATCCTGCTCGCCCTCCTGCTCGCAGGTGCGTTCCTGGGCGGTCTGGTCCAGTTCCCCTTCCTCGCCATCCTCGGCAGGGAGGCCGGCATGGAGTATGCGATGCTGGTTTCCTACCCGCTAATGTTCATCCCGCCGATGCTCTATGCCAGCGTCAAGAGCCGCAACAACAGTTTCACCAAGAACGGCCTGCTGCTGGACAACAGGCATTTCAGCCCGCTGGGCGGGGCGCTCTGTGCCCTGCTAGTGATCCTGGCGACCCTGAGCGCCGCTTTCTGCTCCGATGCCATCCTGGCGTATATGCCGGAGATGCCGTCCTGGCTGGAAGAGGCCCTCTCCAGCATGACCCAGGGCACGCTTTGGGTCAACTTCCTGTGCGTGAGCATCTTCGCCCCGTTCTTCGAGGAGTGGCTATGCCGCGGTATGATCCTGCGCGGGCTGCTCGGCAACAAGGTGAAGCCGGTGTGGGCCATCGTAATCTCCGCCGTGTTCTTCGCCTTCATCCACCTCAACCCCTGGCAGGCCATACCGGCCTTCCTGCTCGGCTGCCTGTTCGGATATGTCTACTACAAGACCGGCTCGCTGAAGCTCACGATGCTGATGCACTTCGCCAACAACACCTTCTCGCTGGTGATGTCCAACATCGACGCCTTCAAGGACGTGGAGTCCTGGGTAGAGGTGCTGCCGGGCATGCGCTACTGGATCGTCTTCGCCGCCTGCATCCTGCTGCTGGTGCTGGTGATCCGGGCTTTCTCCCGGATTCCGCAGCAGTACGAGAGCGGCAACATGGACCCGAGGAAGCCCCTGTTCGAAGACTAATGCAGGTCCAGGCGCAGGTAGTGCGTCGCGTGCTCCGTCAGATAATAATCCGGATAGAACTTCTTCCCGTCCAGGGATAACGTAAAGACATGACCCATCGTCCCCGTGCCGGCGTCCGCGCCGCCGGGGACGATCTCTTTCAGGGCGGACCCCAGGGAGACTTCCGCCTCCTCCCAGGTGGTGATGTCGGGCGAGGCCATCACCAGCGGACCGTACATCAGGGCCCCTTCCCACATCGGCTCGAAGGGAGTCTGCGCATCCCCTTCCGTGGCGGCAACGGACATCTTGTCGGGGCCGAAGAAGACGTGCGGGGCGAAAGGCATCCGCACGCTCACACGGTCGCCCGCCTTCCAGTCCCGTTCGGGGATCTCCGCATAAGAGCAGGGGGCGAAGGAACGGGCGATCCGCCTGCCGTTGAGCCGGATCTCGAAGCCCTTGCCGGCCCAGTAGGGCACGCGCAGCTTCATCGCGAAGCGTCCGCCCTGCTCAATCGTGATCGCGGACTCCTCCGCGGGCCAGGCACAGTCCTGGCGGAACCGGACGCCCTTCTCTGCCCAGACCGCTTCTGTGGGCAGGTAGAGTGCCACCCACAGGGTGTTGTCGGACACAAAATAGGCTGCTTCCTGGTACTTGACATGGTTCTCGGCACCCGTGCCGCCGCAGCAGGAATCCTGCGGGGTCTCGTTGCCGAAAGGCTTGGCGGCATGCAGGCCCACGGCATACTGGTACGTGACGCCGTAATGCTCCGGATGGACGGAGCCGACGATCTGGTTGTACAGGACCCGCTCGTAGTAGTCCATGTAACGGGCGTCGTCCGGGTCGAATCCGTTCAGGTCCCGGGTCAGCTTGGCCAGGTTGTAGGCGCAGCAGGTCTCGTTGATATCCGGATCGGGATGGACCCTGCCCCCGCGGCCCGTACGGGCGTTGGTGTTGAGGCTGAACATCTGCGTGTAGGGTTCACGGAACATCTCACCGTTGCCGACCCCGCCCGTGGCGTAGGCATAGCGCCCCTGGACCAGCTCCCAGAAATGGCGGGCGATGGCATAGTATGCCGGATCGCCCTGCGTCCGGTAGCGCTGCAGGGCGCCGATGACCATCGGGATGTGCTGGTTGGCGTGGCGGCCGCGGATGTCGTCGACCCCCCGGGAGAGCGGGCCGTAGAAGGCCGGAGCGTCGAAGTAGCCGGCCGCTTCGCGCAGACGCGCCGATTCTTCCCCGCCGCCAACCATCCCGGACAGGCGTGAGAGCACCTCCTGCATGCCGCTCACCTCGCCGGCGATGTACATATTCCACATCTCATAGCGGTTGCCGGGCCGCGCCCGGCGCTCCTCCTGCGTCCCCTCTTCCTGCACGAAAGTCCTGTAGTGCAGGCGGTTCCAGACCCACAGGCCCATGTCGCGGGCGATCAGCAGGGCCTTGTCCGCAACCGCGCGGTCACCGACGTTCTCCGCGATGTCGACCAGGCCGGCCAGCTGCTTGTGGATGGTATAGTACGGGGCCCAGACCCAGTCCCGGTTGTTGTAGGGACGGTAGTATTCCACGAGGACGGGATGTTGGGCGGGAATGGCGTTGAGGTAGCCGTAGCCATAGTTGCGATAGCCCCGCTTGTAGACGTCGAAGGCCTCCCAGGTGCCTTTCAGCCGGGCGAGTTCCGGCTCCGGAGCGAGGTCCCGGGCCTCCAGGTAGCGGCCGAGCCGGTCAGACCACACGAAGGTGCGCTCCTGGCACATCCGGAGCTCGTCCACCATCCGGCGGATCCGCTGCAGGAGGGAGTCGCGCAGGGCCGGGTCGTCCGTCCCGGCATATGCGAACGCAAGGGCGGACATGTAGTGCCCGGATCCGTGGCCCTTCAGCTTGGTGTCGACGGAGTCCCAGCCGCGCGGGCGGTTATACCCTTCGGTCGGAAGACCGTATGTGTCGCGGTAATTGTAGAGCATCTGCGTGATGTCCAGCGAGAGCAGTTGACGGACGTCCAGGTCGCGGTTGCCGGTCAGGCGGTTGTCCCCCGTCAGGCGGACCGCCTGCAGCGGCAGGGGCCGCGCCACCGGGACGGGCGCGGGCGGGACCGTCTCCGTGACGCTCACCTCCGCTTCGACCGGGAATCCCTCTTCGGATGCGTTGTCGCCCAGGATATAGCCCTGGACGCGATACACGGACCCGGCAGGCAGGGCGGCCTGCTCTTCCTCCGTCTCCCGGCTGGCATTGGTCCACTTGACCTGCCTCCATTCCTGCGAAAGGTCATCGTACGTAACCCGGATCTGCCAGGGCAGGACCGGGACGGTGCCGGCCGGAGCCTCCACCCGCACTTTCTGGATGATCCGGATGGTCTTGGTATCGCGGCCGGTACAGGCCGACAGGAGACAGAGGCAGCACAGGAGTCCTGCCAGGATGGGATTAACGTTCGCTCTCATCTGCAAGGTAATTATCGAGGGTCCGGCGCGCGGCCGCGACATCGTGTACGCGAAGGATGGCGGCACCGCCGCACAGCGCAAGGCGGTGGGCGCGCTCCGTGTCGCCGGCCGTGAAGCGCTTGTCGGCAGCACCGATAAGGATGGGTCTATCAAGGGTCTGCAGCTCCCGGAGCCGCTCCAGGATCTCCCAGTTCTGCGCCGCCGTCTTGGCAAAGCCGAGGCCCGGATCCAGGATCCATTCGCTGACGCCGGCCTCTTCGGCCCGCCGGGCGAAATCCCGGAAATACGCCGCCAGGGCGGGGACAATCCCCTCCCCGTAATCCGTCAGCGAGTCCATCGTGCGGGGGTTCCCCCGCTTGTGCATGGCCACGTACGGCAGCCCGAAGCGGCCGGCCGTCTCCAGCATCCGCGGGTCGTCCTCCCCTGCCGAGATGTCATTGACCAGGAAAGGGCCCGCACATTCGTAGACACGCCGGACGATCTCCGCCCGGGTCGTGTCCACGGAGAACGGCACGCCGGCATCCCAGCGCATCACCACCGGTGCGAGCCGGCGCCACTCCTCCTCAAGGGACACCTCGGGTGCCCCGGGACGGGTCGAGACGGCACCCAGGTCGATGATATCCGCCCCCTGGTCGAGCAGCGCATCCACCCGGGCGCGAGCCAGCTCCGGCGCCACGCGGCTGGGCGCGTGGAAGGAGTCGGGGGTCAGGTTGACTACTGCCATTATCTTTGCCATACGGCAAAAATAGAGATTTTTTCCATATCTTTGCAAGGTTATGCTAATTGTCTTGGAAGGCCTGGACGGAGCCGGCAAGTCCACCCAGGTCAGATTGTTCAGAGAGTATCTCGGAAGTGTCTGTGACCGACTGGAATACATACACTTCCCCCGCTACAACGCGCCCGTCTACGGCGGGCTGATCGGCAAGTTCCTGCGGGGCGGCTTCGGCTCCATCGAGAGCGTCCACCCGCAGCTGGTCGCCCTGCTTTTCGCCGAGGACCGCCGCGACGCCGCCCCACAGATCCGCCGCACCCTGCAGGAGGGCGGCACCGTCCTGCTGGACCGCTACGTCTATTCCAACATCGCCTACCAGTGCGCCAAGCTCAGCTCCTACGACGAAGCCGAGGACCTGCGCGAATGGATCAACAATACCGAATACGGACAGTTCGGACTCCCGCGTCCGGACCTCAATATCTTCCTCGACGTTCCGATCGGCTTCGTGGAGAAGAGCCTGGCTGCGCAGCGCGGGGGCGCCGACCGCGGCTACCTTCGCGGACAGCAGGACATCCACGAAGCGGACATCGCCTTCCAGCGCCGCGTCCGCGACATGTACCTGCGCCAGGCGTCGCTGGACCCCCGTTTCATCCCGGTGGACTGCTCGGACGCCGACGGGCAGATGCTCCCTCCAGAGGTCATTTTCAACAAGATCAAGGCTGTCTATGAGAGTCATCAGAAGGATTAGCGCCGTCCTCCTCGGGACCGTTCTTTTCATCTCCGGTGTCCTCAAACTGATGGATCCCGAAGGGGCAAAGCTGGTCGTGGAGGAGTATCTCTCCTTCCTGCACCTGGGCTTCCTGTCCGGACTCGCCGGGCTCGCCGGCTCCGGCATGGCCCTGCTGGAAGCGTTGCTGGGCGCCGCCCTGATCACTGGGGTCTGGCGCAAGGTCACGTGCGTCGCCACGGGGATCCTGATGGGATTCTTCACCCTCCTGACCGTCGCGCTCGTCATCTGGAACCCCAACATGGACTGCGGTTGCTTCGGAGAGATCATCCACCTGACCCACGTCCAGAGCCTGGTCAAGAACATCATCCTGCTGGGACTGTGGGCCCTGGCCTGCTTCCCGCTGAGCAAGCAGGAGCCGACCCGCAAGGTCAAATACGTCAGTTTCCCCATCGCCGCCGTCTCCGTCTGCCTCTTCCTGCTGTACTCCTCGCTGTCCATCCCGCTGGTGGACTTCACCCCGTTCAAGCCGGGGGCCGAACTGATGCTCCCCGAGGACATCGACGACCCGCTGGACGACCGCACGCCCACGCTCTCGCTCAGCAACGCCGAGGGAGAATACGTCGACGAGCTGCTCCTGACCGGAGACCTGCTCGCCGTATCCGTCTACGATCCGGAGCGCCTCCGTCCGGAGGCCTGGGAGAAGATCGCCGCCATGATGCGCGAGGCCTCCGCCCTTGGCTACACGCCGATGGTCCTGGCGGCCGCCACGCCGGCGGCGATGGAGACATTCACCCCGGCGCCCGAGGTGCTCGCCTCCAGCTTTTTCGCCGACCGCAAGAAGCTGCGGACCATCAACCGCTCCAACGGCGGGGCCACCTATATCCAGGACGGCCTGATTGTCACGAAGTGGGGCCTGCGGCAGTTGCCCGACAAGGAGAAGCTCACGGAGCTCCGCGAGATCGACGTGACCGAGTCGCTCCTGTCCGAAAACAACGGAGGAAGGCTCAAATTCCAAGCCTTCCTCCTGTATGTCTTTGCGGTAATGCTACTGCTCTAGGAAAGCCAGGATCCCGGCGATGTCCTCCTTCGCGAAGGACTTCTGCTCACCGGAACTGAGATTCTTGAGATTCACGACCCCCTGCTCCATCTCGGATGCCCCTGTGATGGACAGGAAGGGGATGGCTTTGCGCTCGGCGTAGTCGAACTGCTTCTTGAGTTTGGCGGCATCCGGGTAGATCTCCACCGCCACGCCTTCCGCACGCAGGGCAGAGGCGACGGGCAGCAGGTAGCGGACCTCGTCCGCGCCCATGTTCGCCAGCAGCAGATGGGTCGCGCTGCAAAGGTCTTTCGGGAACTTGTCCAGCCCCTTGAGTACGTCGTAAATGCGGTCGGCACCGAAACTCACGCCCACGCCCGACATGTCGGGCAGGCCGAAAATACCGGTGAGGTTGTCGTAGCGGCCGCCGCCGCAGATGCTGCCGATCTGCCAGTCGAGAGCCTTGACCTCGAAGATGGCGCCGGTATAGTAATTCAGGCCGCGGGCCAGCGAGAGGTCGATTTCGGCCGGAGTCCGGATTCCGGCGGCCTCGATGTAGCCGAAGAGTTCTTCCAGCTCGTCCAGGCCCTTGAGGCCGGTCTGGGAGCCGGCCATCACGCCGCGCATCTTCGCCAGTTTCTCAGCATTGCTCCCGCTCAGGGTCAGCACCGGCTCGAGGATGTCCACCGCTTCAGGCGTGAGGCCCTTAGCGAGCATTTCCTCGCGCACGGCCTCCAGGCCGATCTTGTCCAGCTTGTCGATGGCCACCGTGATGTCCACCACCTTGTCCGGGAAGCCGCAGATCTCCGCCAGGCCGGTCAGGACCTTGCGGTTGTTGATCTTGACCAGCACGCGCACGCCCAGTTTCTCGAAAACCTTGTCCACGATCTGGACGAGTTCCAGTTCACAGAGCTGGCTGCGGGAGCCGATGGCATCCACGTCGCACTGGTAGAACTCGCGGTAGCGGCCCTTCTGGGGACGGTCCGCCCGCCAGACCGGCTGGATCTGGAAACGCTTGAAGGGGAAGGAGAGCTCTCCCTGGTGCTGGACCACGAACCGTGCGAAAGGTACCGTGAGGTCGTAGCGAAGGCCTTTCTCACTCACCTGCGGGGTCAGCGGCTTGTCCGGATCCACATGGGCGAAAGCGTCACCGGAATTGAGGATGCGATAGAGGAGTTTGTCCCCCTCCTCACCGTATTTGCCGAGGAGCGTGGAAAGATTCTCCATCGCCGGCGTCTCGATCTGGGCATAGCCGTAGGTGCGGAATACCGAACGGATCGTGTCGAAGATATAGTTGCGTTCGGCGGTCTCCTGCGGGCCGAAATCGCGGGTCCCCTTGGGTATGGAAGGTTTCTGTGCCATCGATATTTGAATTATTTTGCAAATTTATCTACTTTTGTCAAATATTCCTTTTCGCAATGAAAGATTTTGTCAAAATGGTCCTGGCCGTCATTTGCGGCTTCTTCCTGATCGGAGTCATTTTCTTCATCCTCACGATGGGCATGATCGGCTCCATGGCTGCTGCAGGCAGCAGCAAACCTACCCTTCCCAAGTCCGGTGTGCTCCGCCTCGACCTGTCCAAGGTCTCCCTCGGCGAGCAGAGCCAGGAAGCCAACCCGTTCGGCGGGATGGATCCGACTTCCCTCCTGCTGGGAGGCAGCGCCCCCACCAAGATTGTCGGCATCTGGGATGCAGTGCAGGCCGTGAACGCCGCAGCGCAGGACCCTGCCGTCAAGTATATCTATCTCCGTACGGACGGCGGAACCACCAGCGTGTCGTCGATGGAAGAACTGCGTGAAGCCCTCGCGCATTTCCGCGCCACCAGCGGCAAGCCGGTCGTCTCCTACATGGAGACCCCCGGCACCGGAAGCTACTACCTCGCATCCGTCTCTGACAAGATCTACATGACTTCCAGCCTCGGCGCCACGGTGCAGTTCACCGGCATCGGCTCGCAGATGGTTTTCCTGGGCGACCTGCTGAACCGCCTGGGAGTCAACGTACAGCTCATCCGTCATGGCAAGTACAAGTCCGCCGGAGAAATGTACACGCGCGGCAGTGCCAGCGCCGAGAACCGCGAGCAGAACCAGCGTATGATCGACTCGATATGGGAGACCGTCGGGGCGAAGATCGCCGAGGCGCGCGGCATCTCCGTGGAGGAACTTGACGCCGCCATCGAGGGGCTCAAGCTCAACCTTCCGCAGGATTTCGTGGACTGCAAGCTCGTGGATGAGCTGATGACCCGGGAGGAGCTCCAGAACAAGCTCGCCGCCCTGGCTGTCGTGGACAAGTACAAGGATATCAAGTGGATTGATTTCGCCGACTACGTAGATGCCAAGCTCACCCCGAGCAAGGCCAAGCAGAAGATCGGCATCATCTACGCCGACGGTGAAATCGTGGACGGCAACGGCAAGTCCCAGATCGCCGGCGACCGTTTCGCCTCCGAGATTGCCAAGGTGCGTGCCGACTCGACGGTCAAGGTCGTCGTCCTGCGCGTCAACTCTCCTGGCGGCAGTGTGCTGGCATCCGAGAAGATCAAGAACGAGCTTGACCTGCTCAAGGCCGATAAGCCCGTCGTCGCCTCCTACGGCGACTATGCCGCATCCGGCGGATACTGGATTTCCAATAACTGCGAGAAGATTTTCACCGACGCCACCACCCTCACCGGCTCCATCGGCGTCTTCGGCATGGTCCCCGACCTTTCCAAGACCGTCAAGGACATCGCCCATGTGGGCATCGAGAGCGTCACCTCCCACAAACACGGCGATATGTACGGCCTGATGCGTCCCTTCGACCAGGAAGAGTATGACTACATGCAGGCTTCCATCGAGGCGGTCTACGACCGCTTCACCACCCTCGTGTCCGAGGGTCGCGGCATCCCCAAGGAGACCGTGGACGCCGTAGGACAGGGGCGTGTGTGGACCGGGGCTGACGCCCTCACCATCAACCTGGTGGACGAGATCGGGACCCTCGAGGACGCCATCCACTATGCCGCCACGCTGGCCGGCGAGCCCGACCTCACCAAGTGGAAGGTCAAGGGCTACCCCGCCCCGCCTTCCCCGATGGACCAGGTGTTCGAAATGCTCGGCAAGGAGACCCGCGCCCGCGCTGAGAACCCGCTGGTGGCTACCTTCCGCAAGCTCAGCCAGCCCCAGATCCTTGCCCGCATGGACGAGGAGATCCGGATCCGATAGTGCCCCGCCATTCCGGGCCCGCCCCGGAATCTCCGCACAAAATTTGGATTCTAAAAAATAATTGCTACCTTTGCAGTCCCAAACATCGCGGGATAGAGCAGTTGGTAGCTCGTCGGGCTCATAACCCGGAGGTCGGTGGTTCGAGTCCGCCTCCCGCTACGAAACGAAAACGGCAGCCAGTTCGGCTGCCGTTTCCCGTAGCGGGAGGCGGACTCCGTCCCTTAACCCCCGCCGCTGCGCGGCTGCCCCCAGGGGCATGCCGATTCCGCACCGCTCCATCGGGCGCCTTCCGGTCGTCGCATCGCTCCTCCCTCCCGGCGCGCGCCTGACGGCGCCTCGGCCCTCCGGGCCTCGTATTCTCTTCGTCCCGGCGGCAGCAATTCGCGAACCGACCCGTCAGGCGTTCCTTCCGTCCCGGTCCTTGGGACACCAGGCAAGGTTCTTTCAAGACAGGTCTCCAGTAAAACGCCGTTCTGTGCGTTCTGTGTGGCGACCTGTCGGTGTTTTTACCCTAAAGGAACTGCTTTCGGGGGGAGGTCGCCACACAAATTGCGTAGAATGCACCTTTGGTGGACACCTGTCCCGGCGGTTTCTTAATCTGTATTGTGTTATTCCGTGTAATGCGTATCTTTACACCGATAAATCGGAATTTGAATATGGCCTTTGGATATTTAATGCTGTTTTCGGTGCTCATCACGCCTGTGATCATGGTGGGCTTTGGCCTGGTGTTTCTGAAGAATCCTCCCAAAAGCATCAATGCTGCCTACGGATACAGGACAAAAAGGTCCATGCGAAGTCAGGATACCTGGGATTTTGCGCATCACTATTTCGGGAAACTATGGCTTGTATGCGGCCTTGTGAGCATCCCGTTCTCGCTTG
>JAEEGL015983930.1_pt1 | contig 12292 bp, 9 predicted proteins | sample 9134231 | NCBI WGS metagenome assembly JAEEGL01 (sample SAMN16246548, study PRJNA631951) | gut metagenome | biome: gut microbiome; feature: rumen; material: fiber-attached | host: Bos | place: Iran: Karaj | collected 2018-10 | reverse complement strand
GTATATAACGCAAAAAAGACAGCGGCTGCTGTCTTTTTTAGAGAAGGTATTTCTTTCTTATGGGGTATAGCAAAAAACTATATAATGTATTGGGGGGTTACGCATATTATACTAGCACCCACATCCACCCGCGTAAAGACTCACACTTCACAAATATATCAAAAACAGCTGTATGTTTTTGTGCACTTTTCACAATATGTCAGGATTATAAATCTACATCCACATCTGTAGCCATAGCATGGCCTTCAAAAAGTGCTTCAAATTCTTCTCTACCAATCTTCTCCTTCTCGATAAGAAGCTCCGCGCTGCTGTGGAGAATGTCTTCGTACTGAAGAATTAATTCCTTTGCCTTAGCATAGCACTTGTCAATGATCATCTTGACTTCTTTGTCTATTTCACCAGCCATGAACTCACTATGCTTCTTGGAGTGAGAAATATCATATCCGATAAATACGTCTTCCTCATTCTCATCATAGTTGATAACGCCTATGTTTCCAGACATTCCATACTTGGTAACCATATTTCTGGCTTCCTGAGTAGCTTTCTTTATATCACTTGAAGCTCCTGTTGTGATATCACCAAAGATAATCTCTTCTGCAATTCTTCCGCCAAGAGAAACCATGATGTCCTCAAGCATACGCTTCTTTGTAATAAACATCTCATCCTTTTCTGGAAGAGGCATTGTATATCCGGCTGCTCCAAGACCTGTAGGAATAATTGAAATCGTATGAACAGGGCCAACCTCTGGAAGAACATGGAACAAAATAGCATGTCCCGCCTCATGATAAGCTGTAATCTTCTTTTCTTTGTCAGAAATAATACGGCTGTGCTTCTCTGTTCCAATTCCAACCTGGATAAAGGCTTTGTCCACATCGGCCTGCTTTACAAACTTTCTGTTGTCAACAGCTGCATTGATAGCTGCTTCATTGAGAAGGTTCTCAAGATCAGCTCCGGTAAAGCCTGCTGTTGTCTGTGCCACCTGCTTAAGATTAACATCCTCTGCAAGAGGCTTATTGCGGGCATGAACCTTGAGGATTTCCTCTCTTCCGCCCACATCTGGTCTTGTCACTGTTATCTTTCTGTCAAATCTGCCTGGTCTTAAAATCGCAGGATCAAGAATATCTACTCTGTTAGTAGCTGCCATAACGATGATGCCTTCGTTAACACCAAAGCCGTCCATCTCAACCAACATCTGGTTAAGAGTCTGCTCTCTTTCGTCGTGTCCACCGCCCATACCGGTTCCACGTCTTCTGGCAACTGCGTCAATCTCATCAATGAACACGATACAAGGTGCATTCTTCTTGGCTTCAGCAAAAAGGTCTCTTACTCTTGAAGCACCTACACCGACAAACATCTCAACAAAATCTGAACCTGAAATAGTAAAGAATGGCACTCCTGCCTCTCCGGCAACTGCCTTTGCAAGCAGGGTCTTACCAGTACCAGGTGCACCTTCCAAAAGAACGCCCTTAGGGATTCTTGCACCAACCTGAGTGAATTTGCCCGGATCCTTTAAGAACTCTATGATCTCAGTAAGCTGTTCCTTTTCCTCTTTAAGTCCGGCTACATCATTAAGCTTAGTCTTGTTATCCTCGCTCTTTGACAGCTGCGCTCTGCTTTTTCCAAAATTCATCATCTTGGAATTGCCGCCGCCACCTGCCTGGATATTGGTCATCAGGGTAAAAATGAAGACCATGACCACAAGGCCGACGATAATAGGAATAATGCCGTTGATCAGAATGTTCTCAGAAGGAATATCCTTTACCTCCATCAAAACATCCTTATCGGTCATGTACTCTTCAACCACAGTTACATCTGTTGAAAAGAATGTAACGTCATCTCTGCCATTACTAAAGCTTACTCTTACTGAACCCGTAGGAGTCTCAGCATTTGGCATGATAATTACGCTTTTTACATTGCCAGCCTCTACATCTGCTTTAAGTGATGACACATTGTAAATAGGTGTATTTGAGGAAAAAAGTGTACTTCCATACTCCAGGATCACCACAAACACAAGCAGTATAAGTGCAAAAATGAATATTGAATTAAAGTTCCTTGTCTTGTTCAACTTTCGTTGTTCCCCCTTTTTATAGGAAAATAATTAGTTAAATTCCACTACCCCAATGTATGGAAGATTACGATATCTCTGGTCATAATCAAGGCCATATCCAACTACGAATTCGTCTGGAATCTCAAATCCTGTGTAGTCAACCTTGACGTCAGTTACTCTTCTCTCTGGCTTATCAAGAAGTGTGCAAAGCTTGATGCTTGCTGGTCCTCTGTCGCCAAGCATCTTGATAAGGTAAGAAAGAGTTCTTCCTGAATCTACGATGTCCTCTACGATAAGTACATCTCTATCCTTTAATGGCTCATCAAGATCCTTTACAATCTTAACAACTCCGCTGCTCTTTGTTGAGCTTCCGTAGCTTGAAGCAGACATAAAGTCCATAGTTACAGGAACAGTGATACGCTTAGCAAGCTCACACATAAAGAAAACGCCACCCTTAAGAACACATACAAGGTGTACGGTCTTGCCTGCATAATCTCTGCTTATCATGTCGCCAAGCTCCTGGATTCTCTTGTCAACTTCCTCTTCTTTAAGTAATACACGAACTGATTCAGCCATTAGTAATTCCTCCATTATCAATGTTTATTTCCAAAATTCTTTTGGTTGTCTCTGTTACCTTGAATGCCCCGCTCATCCTTACGCCGGGGATCCAGATTACGTTATTTCCATCTGCAAGAAGATAGATACTATCCCTCTTGTCCTGAGGAATTTTCTCATCTGTCATTAGTTTGCTTATTTTCTTTTTGCGAAGATTGTTGTTCATCTCCACAAAAATGTAGTCCTCGGGGCTTCTTTGCCTGAAAATAGCTCCTTGTATTCTATCATAATCAAACCATTTAGTATACGCAGATGTTGGAAATAGTTTCCCAACATTATATTGCATTACTGAAATGTATGCCACACCTAAATTGGGAATATTTAGTGAAATTTTTTCGCCAACCTTAAGTGTCGCCGGAATGATAACTTCTTTGAGAGGATTTAGTGAATCTTTTGTATCCTTAGCCCCAATCCGAAGTATGTCATAGCTTCTGACTGCCTCCAGATTGTAGGGAAGATCAGTCCTTGCCGTCCCAAAGACTTCCTTTGAAAGGTCCAGAACAGCATCGATATGAGCTGCCGTAATGTCTTTTCTTGCGCTGGTGAGCCTTTCAAAGCACATCAAAAGAATGTTTCTCCTTATGATCTCCGGCTCATCACAAAAGGAAGAAAGGTCAATCTCCACTTTATCCGTAGCCTCGGAGATACATCTGTCATAGGCTTCCTTCGCCTTTTCCCTTATGTAATCGTCAGCCATGGTAAAATCTGCTGCCACCCTGCATAAATGAGCAATGGACTTTGAATTTATCTCCTTTTCCATGGTTGGAATCAGAAGATTTCTTATTATGTTCCTGGTGTGAATATTCTCATCATTGGTGGAATCACTGCAGAATGCCTGCCCTTTTTCCTTAAGGTACTCCTCAATTTCCTGTCTGCTGACGCAAAGCAGCGGCCTGATGATATTCCCTCTCCTTGGACGAATGGCTCCAGCTCCATGCAAGGACGAGCCTCTCAAAAGATTCATCAAAAGAGTCTCCGCCACATCCCCCTGATGATGGGCTACTGCAATTTTAAAGTTAGTCAGATCTTTTGCTGCTTCTTCAAAGGCTTCATATCTTGCCTTTCTTCCAGCCTCTTCCTCTGTCATTTTCCACTTTTTTGACAAAAGCGGAATGTCGTACTCTCTGATAATACAGGTTATATTCCTCTTTTCACAAAACTCTCTGACAAATAAGGCGTCATCACCGGCATCCTCTCTGATGCCATGATTTATATGTACTGCAACAAGCTCGATTCCAAGGAGACTTCTGAGCTGATAAAGTACCAGCATAAGAGCAGTTGAATCTGCGCCTCCGGAGAATCCCACAACTATGGTATCTCCCTTGTTTAGCAGTTCCTTTTCCTTTATGAAATTGAGCACCTTATTCTCAAAATTATTCATAATAATCCTGCATAATCATTTAAAGATAAAGCGCAGACCTTATACGTAGCCGTATTGTCTGCGCCCTTTAGTTATTTTTTAATTATTCTCATTCTTAAAAATAATCTCTCCAGGATAAACCAGTCCAAGTTTATCTCTTGCTGTGTCCTCTATATATTTTCGCGTCTCAGTGTACTTCTCATACTCGGCAACCTCTTCGCTGCGCTTCTGTTCCTGCTCAATCTGCTGCTGAAGAGATACTTCCTTTGCCTGGAGTTCAGAAACCTTGTGCAAAAGTCCCACACTCTTGATGGAAACCACCGTTACAAGAATCAAAACAACAATTGAAGCCCAGACAATACCTGCCTTATTTTGGAAGCGACGCCTCTGATAGCGTGCTCTGTTAGCCATATCTTACCCCTCAAAATACTATTTTTAGACAATATCTTAAGAATATTTTAATACAGAGGCAACAGCCGTGTCAAATGTATCGATACAGAGAAGTTACGTCTTCTTTGTGGATAGTTTCCTGTACATCAAGGACCTCAACACTTACATCCTTATTACCAAAGCCTATTGTTATCTTATCTCCCACCTTTACCTCGGCAGAAGCCTTGGCAGGACGTCCATTTATCTGAACTCTACCGGCGTCACAGGCCTCATTGGCCACAGTACGCCTTTTAATCAATCTTGTTACTTTTAAATACTTATCTAATCTCATTTTCTAATCTCCTCCATGAGCTGTACTTGCTGCGTCGCTTGCCTGCTCCGATCCGCTTCCGGAGCCCTCCTCTGATCCGGACTCTGAACCCGAATCCGATCCTGAATCTGTGCTCTGTTCTGTGCTGGCACTATCTGATGCTGACTCTCCGGATGAACCACCTGATGTCTCAGATGAAGCCGCTGATGATGCCTCTGAAGAAGCACTTGAGCTTTCTGACGAAGAATCCGAAGCACTCGACGAAGCGGAAGATGAACTTCCATCTGTTGCCGGCTCATCATTTACTACTTTAACAAGTGGCGGGAATTTGTATGAAACATCGCCCTTTTCCTTATCAACCTTTATTCGATAGCTCTTTGTAAGGTAACCCTCTTTTTTGATAATTACCTCGTGATTTCCAGAAATCTTTGTCAGGTTGGTCGGAATGATTCCTATATATTTTCCATCAAAGTATACTTCTGCGCCGTTAGGCTCATCAATATATATCTTGCTTCCCTTAATGGTTCTTGGCGTATCATCATCTTCACTGCTTTGACTGGATGAATTTTCACTAACCTTCTTTTTGGTTGAACCTTCGGAAGCATTGCTGTTTGAAGAAATTTTGCTTCTTCCCTCATTAGAATTGTCTATATCCTTGTCTGAAGTAGAAGCACTTGACGCTGCCTGCAAAGATGCAGACGAGCTGGCGCTTGATGCTGAATCCTTCTCAAGCTCTATATTTATCACCGACTTTGGTGTTCCAACCTTTAGGTACTTATTCTGCGTAATGTACCCTTCTGCCATTATCTTGAGATTGTGGTAACCATACTGAATGCTCTGGGGAACATCCTTAAGCACCCTGTTGCCATCCACAAAAACATCAGCAGTATCCGGCGTGATCTGGAAGGTCACAAGACCTTCTTTTGGCTTATTTATTGTTACATTACTTGTATCAATTACAGTTTCTTCATTTCTTGTAATATCAATATCTGACTGATAATTGGCACCCTTGCCAAGAATCTGCAGCTTGTAGCTTCCCTCCGGCGCGCTAAGAAGCATATTGGGAGTTATCTTATAAATAACCTCATTGCCAACCTCAAGCCACGCCCCTACAAGACTCTGATTCTGAACAGTATCAGAAGAAAGGCTTACATAACCGTGACCGCTGGTGACAATTACACTGTAAATGTCATTGCCAATACCCCTCACACAGACATTATCCGTAGAAAGAACATCCTCCAAAAGCGCAGGACTTCCGTCCGCAATAACAAGTGCCCTTGAATCAATCTTGTAGCTTTCGCCCCGGATTCCGGCTGTCCCGTCATTTCTTACAAGATCGTGATCTCTTGTACTTTTTACAACCCAGGCATCCTTGGAAACATTGAGAGTTGTCAGCTTCTTACTGCTTTTCAAAAAAGTCACATCAACAATCTGACCAACTTCAAGAAGCCTTGGAGAAAGCACCTGTCCATAGGAATCATACATAAAGCTCGTATTGTCATAGGAAAGCGTGTAGGTTTTACCTGTGGAATGGTTCCGAAGGCGCAGCGTTCTATTATCCGTATCTATTGCACGAATAGCCGCAGTGTCCGCAGAATCATATTTCCCCACAAGAGAAACATTCTTTTTGCCCGTGCCGGCAGCCAGTATCTGCATAGGAAGCAGCGCTGTCAAAAGCACCATGATCATTACCAGTGAAGCTATCTTTTTCACAATTTAACCCCTCTTATCGTAAAACGATCAGAAAAAACGCCCCTCGCCAAGAAGATAATCCTTTGTGTTATGCTCAGGATAATCAAGCACATCCTCAAGCATGGCATTTAGTATATCTCCCAGCTTTTTGCCAGGGGCTACACCCCTTTCAATAAGGTCCCTGCCATTTACCTCCAGGTCCTTAAGTGTCACACAATTCTTTTCTTCAAGAATCCTTTCATATATCTGTCTTGTTTCTTCGATAAGTTCAAGCTTTTCATCCCTGAAATAATCACTCTGAGAAAGCGTATCGGCAATCCTAACCTCCAAAAGAAGCGGGAAATTTTCAACTCCAACCCTGTTCATAGCATGCCTTACGCACTTTGGAGTAGCTGGAAAACGCTCGTCATGATACTTTATCAGATTGCAAACCTTATCCATGGTATCTCTGTCGAACTTAAGCCGTTTAAATATCTCTCTGGCCATTTCTGCTCCCACCTCCGGGTGCCCCTTGAAATGCCCAACTCCTTCCTCATCTACTGTCATTGTAACAGGTTTTGCCATATCGTGCATCAGCATGGTAAGCCTCAAAACCCTGTCAGCTCTTATATTCATAAGAGTTTGTATGGTATGCTCGCCCACAGTGTACGCATGATGCGGATTGCACTGATCTGTCTCCATGCAGGCATCCAGCTCCGGCAAAATCACCTTTGTAACGCCTAGCTCGTAGGCCATGCGGATTCTGTCAGGATGATCCGACAAAAGAAGTTTGACAAGCTCCACCTGAATTCTTTCAGCACTGATTTTTTCAAGAGTTGGAGCCAGTTCCTTAATTGCCTTTGAAGTCTCTTCCTCAATCTCATAATCCAGCTGCGCTGAAAAACGGATTGCCCTCATTATCCTAAGAGCATCCTCAGAAAAACGCTCCATGGGATTTCCGACACAGCGGATAAGCCTGTTCTGTAAGTCTTCAACTCCGCCAAACCTGTCTATCAGACCCTCTTCCACATTGTAGGCCATGGCATTTATTGTAAAATCCCTGCGTTTCATATCCTCGGTAAGATTCTTGGTAAAAGTAACTTCACTCGGATGTCTGCTATCCTCGTATTTACCATCAATTCTGTAGGTTGTTACCTCATAGCCTTCCTTACCGAACATAACAGTCACTGTGCCATGCTCAATTCCTGTATCAATAGTTCTTTTAAATAGTCTTTTTATATCCTGAGGAACTGCATTGGTTGTTATGTCCCAGTCCCCAGGCTCTCTTCCTAAAATCGCATCCCTTACGCAGCCGCCCACAACATATGCTTCGTAGCCTGCCTCGTGCATGGTATCCAATATTATTTTTGCATTTTCTGGTAACTTTATCTTCATATCTAAATAATACCACAAAACATTATAAAGTCTTAATTTGCTTATAAAAACATTAGGAAGTATACTTAGTGTATGAAATTGTGAGGATATTTATATGAAATTTTGGAATCACAAAAAATTGTTGGTTCTGGCTTTCTTCGCTATTATAGCAGTGTTACTGGGTATTATAAGCTTTCGTACCAGGGGCCCTGTTAGAGTTCGCCCCCACAGTGTCACTGACATAAGCGATGGCTGGACCTTAAATAATAAGGGCGTAACCACTAAGAACGTTAACGTTTCTACTGCAGACATCAGCGTCGTAAACGAAAAAGAAATGGTCTTAATCTCCCGCACTCTGGAAGATCTAGGCGCTGATAATCTGTGCCTTTCATTCTATTCAATTCATTCTATTGTGTACGTTTATCTTGACCACGAGCTAATCTACAGCTATGGCAAGAACTATTATGATGCAAAAAGCATCGTTCCCAAAAAGCATCATTACATCCCACTGGGATCCGGTTATCAGGGTAAATTGTTAACCATAAGCTATACCGGAACCTTCGATGGGTGTTTTTCCGGCTTGTCTCCTGTCACCATCGGAACCAGACATGATCTTCATACCGAAGCTCTCTATTCAGCGAAGACAGGCATCGTGTCGGGCTTTTTCATGTTTACTTTGGGGCTTATGCTAATTACACTCTCCCCATACCTTTTCCTTTATCACAACAGGGATCTTCGCATTTTCTTTAGCGGTCTTATATCCCTGATGCTTGGCACCTTCATATTATCTTACTATGGCATATTTGACCTCCTGGTAAATAATGACCTGCTTAACACATTCCTTGAATACGCCTCTCTTTATAATATACCCACAGCTATCCTTGGTTATCTTATGTCCACCTTCTCAGGAAAAGAGAAAAAGTGCTTCAAGTACATGTTTATCTTTGATGTCGTTCTATTTCTTTCCTCTGCTGTACTTCATTACACCAAGCTCAAGCTGATTTCTGCGTTCACTCCTGTTCTTCACGTTGCTGCTGCCTCGGAATTCTTTTTATCCACAGTAATAATCGCAAACTACTATAAGAACAAAAAGAAGGACCTAATTCCTGGCGTTGCAGCCTCAGAGAGCTTTTTCCTTGGCGGAATCATTGCATTTATGTTTTTATCACTTGTTGACATCGGACGCTACGACTACCTTAAGTACAGGCGTGGAACCGGAGAAGCAAATATCTCCCTGACAGGCTTTACTTTGGGTGCTCTTATATTTGTATTCTGCCTACTTGTAAGCTACCTGCTCTACAACATTTTCAGCCCGAACATAGATTATATGCAAAGCCAGATGATAAACCTTGCTTACACTGATCCTTTGACAGGGCTTTCCAACAGGGCCCGTTGCGAGCAAATGATAACAATGCTGACCGAAGAGCATGCTACCTATACCATCATCAGCCTTGACCTTAATAAACTAAAACAGGTTAACGATACCCTTGGCCATCACGAAGGTGACAGGCTTATTACGGGCTTTTCTACCATTCTCACAGACTGCTTTTGGGATGCGAATCTCATAGGCAGAATGGGAGGAGATGAATTTATCGTTATACTTCTTGAAGACAGAGCCCTTAACGTAACCAGGAGGATTCACGAGCTGTATGCCCTTATAAATGAGTGGAATCATAAAGAACAGAACTTCAAATATAGTGTTTCCTATGGCTATGCCTACAGCTACGAAGTTCCAAGCGGTTCAGCGCAGGAAGTCTACATGCTGGCTGATAACAGAATGTATGAAATGAAAAGAGAGCATCAGGCTCAGGATGAGGGGGTGGTTACGGTATGATACGTAAATCTGCTAACTTCATCGGTTTTTCACTTCTTATCCTCCTTGCGCTTATTGGCTGTATGCACTTTTTGTTTAGATTTACTCCTTCCCATCCGATTCTCAAGCTGGACAAGGGATGGACTGTAACCTATAGAAATCAGCAGTACATAAACACAAATCTGGAAGAACTAAGTGACCAGGTCGGTTCCTCTTTTTCCAGAGGCGACACCATAGTAATGAATTTGGCCCGCCCTTTGACCTATGAAGCTGTCCCATTCCCATATATCATCTTCAAAACCCATTACTGCTGTTATTATGTTTATCTGGACGAAGAGCTTATAGCAAGTGAATTCAACGATAGCTACATGAAAAATGATTTTGTAGGCGTTGGCTACCACTCTGTTCCTTTGCCTGCAGATTTTTCCGGAAAAAAACTGTCCATAAAGCTCGTTGTAACTGAAAATGGCACCAGAGCTGATGTAAAGAGTCCTTTGGTTGGGGATTACGATGATCTTTACAGATATATCAATCATCCGGTTCTGCTGGCTGCATTTATCGGCATTTTCCTTATCATATTTGGTCAGGTATTTTTGATCATTTCACTTCTATTTACAATAAAAACCTCTGGCACCGCTACTCAGGTTATATGCTCAATCCTGAGTTCCTGCCTTGGTATGTGGATGATAACTGCCTACGATGTAGTAGATTTTGTAGTAGACTGCCGATTTGCTACTGTTGCAGAGTTTTCTTCCCTATACCTCATTGTTCCTCTCATGTACCTGCTCTTGTTCAACCTTCACAAGAGGTATGACAACCGTGTCATAACATTCCTGGGTTACGCTACACTTGCTTTTTCTGTTCTATTTATGTTCCTCAATGGTTTTAATGTCGTTCATATAAATCAGTTTAAGGGTCCTTACTTCGTTCTTTCATCACTTGGCTTCTGTGCCCTTCTTTTCTATGACTATATGGACATTAAGGACCACATGAAAAATTCTTCTTCAAAGATACTTATGATTGGCCTTAATGTCCTGGCCTTTACCTTGATGATTTATATGCTTTCCAATATTTTCAAAGTAACTGTGGACTACCGCCAATACTTCATTATGTGTGTAATCCTTCCGGGAGGCTGCATACTTTTCGTAACTGCGCAGTTACTTAATCATTTCATTTTTATGACAAGATCCTTTGCCCAGAGAAAAGAATATGCTTCCCTTACTCAGATAGCCTATATCGACAACCTGACCGGAATTCCAAACCGTGTAAGCTGCGAAAAGAAGCTCTCTGAAATTGAAACTACCAATTATGACTTCTGTCTATTAAGCCTTGACCTGAACGGATTAAAAGAAGTAAATGACAACTCAGGTCATCCTGCAGGAGATCGTCTTCTTAAATCCTTTGCAGATTGCCTCGGCTCAGTCTTTGATCCCTTTGGAAGCTGCTTTAGAGTAGGCGGAGATGAATTCCTTGTAATATTTACCCAGATAGAAAAAGCTACCCTTGATACTTTACTTGAAGATCTGGATAAAAAGCTGAAAGATCTTGATGAAACTGACCCAGAAGCAAACCATAGTGTATCCTACGGCTATGCGTTCCGTTCAGAGGCTGATGAAAAAGATACCCACACCGTCTATATGATGGCGGATAAGCGAATGTACGAATATAAAAGAAAGTATTACTCTCATATGACGACAAGATAAGATAAAAACAAAGAAAGTGACAGACGCCACGCCCAAACTGTGAATGCTTTCGCATTTTGAACATGGAGCCTGTCACTTTTTATTTACCATTAAATAATTAGTATGCACGTCCCCAATAAACCATCTTCTTAGCTGGCTGGCCGCAGACAACGCATGTATCTGAAAGATTGTCCTGCTCGAATGGGATGCAACGGCTGGTTACGTTGAACTCTTCCTTGATCTTGTCCTCGCACTCACGGCATCCGCACCACATAGCCTTAACAAAGCCTTTGGTCTCCTTGAAGTTCTCAGCAAACTCGTCCTTGTTGTGAGCAGCAAAGGTGTGAGCCTCAAGGTGCTTCTTTGCTCTGTCAAACATATCCTTCTGGATCTGATCGAGGAGCTCGCCCATCTTAGCTGGTACTTCATCGATAGCACACTCGATCTTTTCTCTTGTATCACGGCGGCAAAGTACGCACTTACCTGCCTCGATATCCTTAGGTCCGATCTCTACACGAACAGGAATTCCTCTCATCTCCTGCTCAGAGAACTTAAATCCAGGTGTTCTGTCTGTATCATCAACCTTTACTCTGAATGCTGAAAGACTCTCTGCAATCTTGTTTGCTGCCTCAAGAACGCCTTCCTTCTTCTGCTGAATAGGAATAACAACAACCTGAGTTGGAGCGATCTTAGGAGGAAGAACAAGTCCTGAGTTATCACCGTGTACCATGATCATAGCTCCGATTGTTCTTGTTGTAAGTCCCCATGAAGTCTGGAATACATAGTGAAGCTGGTTGTCCTTGCCGGCATACTGGATTCCGAAGGCCTTTGCAAAGCCATCACCAAAGTTATGGCTGGTTGCGCTCTGAAGAGCACGTCCATCATGCATAAGAGCTTCTACTGTGTATGTAGCCTCAGCTCCAGCAAACTTCTCCTTGTCGGTCTTCTGTCCCTTGATAACAGGAATAGCCATGTCATTCTCAAGGAAATCAGCGTATACATTAAGCATCTGCTGTGTACGCTCCTCAGC
>JAEEGL015423784.1_pt1 | contig 12292 bp, 12 predicted proteins | sample 9134231 | NCBI WGS metagenome assembly JAEEGL01 (sample SAMN16246548, study PRJNA631951) | gut metagenome | biome: gut microbiome; feature: rumen; material: fiber-attached | host: Bos | place: Iran: Karaj | collected 2018-10 | reverse complement strand
GTCGGGCCGGATATCCATGAGCGCGGTGATCGACTCCCGGGAACGGTCCACCGCGGCGTCCTGGAAGAGCTCGCCCAGCTGGTAGAGCACCATCACGGCGGCGGCTTCCGGCCACTCCCCTATGGCAAAGGCGCCGACGGTCGAGACGGTCATGAGGAAGCGTTCGTCGAAGAATTCCCCCCGAAAGATCCCCCGGACCGCGCCGATCACCACGTCATACCCGGCGATGAGCCACGACGCGGCAAAGAGAGCGAACCGCGCCCACTCCGGGATCTCCGCGAACCGGGGCAGGATCACTCCGGCGAGGAAAACCAGTCCTGCGGCGATCAGCCTCAGAAGCCGAAGGACATTCGACCCCTCTTCCCCGTCCTCGTCGCCGTGGTCGTGCCCGTGCTCATGGCCGTGTTCATGCTCGCGGCTGTGACCGTGCTCGTGGCTGTGACCGTGCTCATGCTCACGGCTGTGACCGGGATCCGCTTCCGACGCTTTGCCGGTTATGAGGAGGACTTCGATCTCCGGCTCATGCTTTTTCACGATCCGGGCCACCGCTTCGGTCAGTTCCTCCCCGTCCCCTTCCGCCGTCACCTTCAAAGTCTGCTTCATCAGATTCACGGCGGATCTTGTCACCCCCGGAAGCGCGCCGACCTCCGTCTCGATCTTCGCGGCGCAGTTCGGGCAGTCCAGCCCTTTGAGCGAATAGGTTCTTTCCATGCTGCTCTCCCCCGTTGCAGTTCATTGATTGAGCAATTGTTCAACTATCCGGCCGAAATCACGGGGGATCTTCCGCACGGCTTGAAATCTCCGCGCTTCATCCCCCGGTTTTCATTCTTCCCGCAGATGGTCGAATCCGATGTCGAGGATCTGCTTCACGTGATCGTCCGCCAGCGCGTAGTACACGTTCTGTCCCTCCCGGCGGAACTTCACCAGATTGGACAGGCGCAGGGCCTTGAGCTGATGGGAGATCGCCGATTTCGTCACCCCGAGCAGGGCCGCCAGATCGCAGACGCACATCTCGTGCAGTTCCAGCGCGTGCAGGATCTCGACGCGGGTGCCGTCCCCGAACATCTTGAACAGGGAGGCGAGGGCGATGTATTCGTCCCTGGAGCTCAGTCCGGCCTTCACTTCGCGCACGGCGTCCTCGTGGATCGTCTCGCATTCACAAGTCACGCGTTCCGGCATGGGGATCTCCTTTCGATCACACAGTTGAACATTTGCTCAACTGTTGGTATTATAATCTGTTTTCTCCGGCTTGTCAAGGGGGTTCGGAAAAAAATCAAAATCTTTTCTCCGGGCAGAAGGACCTCACACGCCCTCCCGCGCTCTCAGCTTCGAGAGGACCGCTTCGAAATTGTCCGGCAGGGGGGATTCGAAGCGCATCTCCTCCCCGGTCCGCGGATGGCGCAGGATCAGGGCGGCGGCGTGGAGCATCTGTCCGTCGAGCAGGGGGGCGTTGTGCTTTTCGAAGGCGGTATGCCCTCCGCCGTAGAGAAGATCCCCCATCAGCGGGTGGCCGATGTACGCCATGTGCACGCGGATCTGGTGGGTCCGTCCGGTTTCGAGCACGGCTTCGGCATAGGTGAACCCGGAGGAGGGAAAGCGTTCGAGGATCCGCCAGTGGGTGACGGCGTCCCGGGCCTTCTTGTCGGCAGAGCGGATCACGGCCATTTTCTTCCGATCCGCCGGATGCCGGCCGATGGGCGCGTCGACGGTCCCGCTGTCCTCCCTGAAGCCGCCCGTGACGATCATCCGGTATTCCCGGTGCATCGTGTGGTCCTTCAGCTGTTCCGAGAGCGCGAGATGAGCGGCGTCGTTCTTGGCCGCGCAGATCAGGCCGGAGGTGTCCCGGTCGATGCGGTGGACGATCCCCGGGCGGCTGACCCCTCCGATCCCCGAGAGCGAGGATCCGCAGTGATACAGCAGGGCGTTGACCAGCGTTCCGTCCGCGTGTCCCGGCGCGGGATGCACCACCATCCCCGCGGGCTTGCTGACGACGATGAGATCCCCGTCCTCGAACACCACGTCGAGGGGGATGTTCTGGGGTTCGGCTTCGATGTCCTCCGTCTCGGGCAGGACAAGCTCGATCTCGTCCCCGGGCTCCAGCTTTGCGTTCTTCTTCGCGGGGAGGCCGTTCAGGGTGACGAAGCCCTCCTCGGCGAGCTTCACGATCCGGGAGCGGGAAAGCCCGGTCTCGGCGGCGAGAAAGACGTCAAGCCTCGTTCCGGCTGCCCGGGAAAACCGCGGATCCTCCGATTCGCTCTCCGGGATGCGGCAGGAAAAGATCCCCGCGTCGTCGAAGAGCTCACTCATGGGGCTCCTCCGGCTTTTCTTCTTCCTCCGGGGCGTCCGGAGCCTCTTCCGTCTCCCCTTCCCCGGCTGTGGGTCCGGCAGGCTCTTCGGAGGAGGTTCTCTCGCCGTCTTCCCCGGTTTCTCCCTCGGCCGGAGCGGTCTTCTTCTCCTTCGCCGCCTTGATCTCCGCAAGGATGATCAGGAAGAGGTAGAGGAAGCATCCCACGGTCACGCAGGCGTCCGCCACGTTGAAGACATAGAAATGGATGAACCGGCAGTCGATGAAGTCCAGCACCGCCCCCTTCCGCTCCGCGAATCCGAAGCCGAAGCGGTCGATCATGTTGCCGATCCCGCCGCCGAGCACCAGCCCCGCCGCGAACCGCACCCACGGGCTCTTCGGCTTCTCCTTCAGCAAGAGCAGGGCGATCAGGGCCAGCCCCGCGACGGAGAGGACCATGAAGATCCAGCGGTGTTCCGACAGCATCCCGAAAGCCGCGCCGGTGTTTTCGACATAGGTGAAGTGGAGCACGTCGGGGATCAGGGGCAGGGTCCGTCCCTCGAGATCGGGGAGCAGTCCCGCCATGAGATATTTCGTCAGCTGATCGGTTCCGACCGCCAGGAGAATCACAACGAGGGTGAGAATCATGCTTGTTCCGTCCGTTTCGTCTGGGTCGTTCTCCCCGGTCCGGCGTCAGATCCGGCAGTCCGGGGGCGTGGGGTTCAGTCTTCTCCGCCGGGTCCCTCTTCCGGGGCTTCGGAGCGTTCTTCTCCGGCGTCTTCCGCGGATTTCTGGGAGGCGAATTCGGTGAGGCTGTGGTCGGTGTAGGCCGCTCCGTCGTCCCGGGGCTCGTCGAAGTCGATCATGTCGAGCACGTCCCGGGGCAGGGGTTCGTTCCGCTGTTTGATGAGGTCGTCGACAGCCTTCGAGGGATCGAGCTTCGCCCGGACCGCCGCTTCCACCGCCGCCGCGATCTCCGCCTCAAAATCGACCGCTTCGACGTTCTCCGGGTCCGTTTCGGGCAGTTCGGCGGCTTGCTTTTCGGCCTCGCGCTTCGTCTTCTCCGCGAGATACCGCCGGATGCCTTCCGCCTGCCGCGCCGCTTCCTCTTCGAGATCCTCGGGGCGGAAGGAATTCAGGATGGCGTCGTAGCTCTCGTCCTCGTCCAGATCGGACAGGGCCGCCATCACCGCCTCGAGTTCTTCGTCTCCGGCCACCTCGGGCTCGGAGGGATCGGGATTTTCGGGTTTCTCCGGCGTCTCTTCCTTATTGTCCCCGCTTCCGGCTTCCGCGTTCAGCGTCATGAGCTGTTCCCGGAGGAATTCGGCTTCGGCGGCGGCGTGATCCGCGAGGGCGGCGTCCGCGATCATGGCGTCGGTCCCGCCGTCGGACGGGGCGGTTTCGGTCCGTTCGCCGGATCCCGTATCCCCGGCGGTTTCCTGTGCGTCTTCTTCCGATATGTCTTTGGTTTCGTCCCCGTCCCGCTCGCGCAGAAGATCCCCGATCACCGAGGCCGCGGCGGCGAATCCGAAGAGATCGGCGTCTTCTCCGGACGGTTCGGACCCCTCGGTTTCATCCGATCCCGCGGGTGACAGAGCGAAAAACCGCTCGGCGTCGTCGGTGAAGCGGCGCACGGCGTTCATCTGGGTCCGTGTCAGGGATTCCATCGCGTGGGAGAAGGCGGCGACGTCCTCCCGGAACCGCGCGGCGGCAGAGGCGAGCATCCCGGGATCCATCGGGGCGGGAGCGGGTCCGTCCTCCTCCGCCTCATCCTCGCTCCGAACCTGCAGGGCGGACCGGATCTCTTCGGCCTCAGCCCGGGCGTTTTCGATAATCTTCCCGGCTTCCGTCCCCGCGTTTTCAAGGATCGTCCCGGCCTGATTCTTCGCGTCTTCGAGGATCGCATGGGCTTCGGCGAGGATCGCTTCCGATTGTTCCCGTGCGTCTGCGAGAGTTTTCTCCGCCTCGGATCCCGCGTCTGCGGTCAGCTTCTCGGCCTCCTTCCCCGCGTTTTCGAGGACCGATGCGGCCTGATCTTTCGCCTCTTCGAGAATGATATGGGCTTCGGCGAGGATCGCTTCCGACTGTTCCCGGGCGTCAGAAAGGATCCGTCCGGCTTCGTCTCCGGCCTCGGATCTCGTCTTTTCCGCTTCCGTCCGGGCTTCGGCGAGGATCGTTTCCGCCGTCTCCCTCGCCCCCGCTAGGATCCTGCCGGCCTCTTCCTCAGCGGCCACAGACGGTCGGTCGGCTTCTTTGGGCGTCTCTTTTGCGGATTCCGGGCGGGACCCGATTTTTCCCCGGAGCGCGGCGCACCGTTTCTCCAGTTTGGCGTATTCCCCGGCGACGTGGGCGATGTATGCGTCCACCTCCGCGGGATCGTAGCCCCACAGCGCCTTCTGGAACAGTTTGTTCTTGAAATCGACCGGCATATCGCACCTCACGTCTTACGATTCCGTCCCCTTCCCCGCGTTCGGAGAAAAAAGAGGCGGTTCACAGGTATTTTCTGCACACGATGCGGATCCTTCCGCTTCTTGTCGAACCGACGGTCTCCCCCACGATGTATTTCCCGAATCCGCGGACGGAGAGCACGTCCCCCTCCGCGAGTTCCTTCGACACCTCGGTGACGGGACGGTAGTTCACCTCCGCCAGGCCCTGCCTCACGAGCAGAGCGGCGTCCTCCCTCGATTTTCCGATCAGGGCCTTGACGATCCCGTCGATCCGCGGGGAGGCGACCGTCACGGGGATCTCCTCGAAGCGGCGCGGCACCTCGAAGGTCGGGTCCGGCGCGATCCGGGCACAGGTCACGGCGTCCCGCCCGATCCGGGTGAGTTCGGTTTCGAGGAAGGGGGCGATCCTCTCCGCCGCGAACACCAGCGCCTCGCTTTCCGAGAGCACCGCGATGTCGCCGATCACCGCCCGGTCCACCCCGAGGGAGAGGATGCCGCCCATGAAATCCCGGTGTCCGAGGGAACGGAAGCCGCTGCCCCGGACCGAAAGGGGAACGATGGGGATCTCCTCGATCAGATGCGGATTGGCGGCGAGATGGGCTGCGAAGAAATCCGTCCGCTCGGTGTCGAGGGGAAGGGCGTGACGGGGCGGGTCCTCGGGCATTTCCCATTCCGGCAAAAAAACCGCGGCACCTCGCTCAGTACCGCGGCATCCGCCCCAGAAGAAGCATCTCTGAATGCCGTTTCCGATCCGGGCGACAAGCTCCGTATAGACCTCGGACTTTTCTCCGGGGGAAAGGAAGTCCGTGACGGTCACGCCGTATTCGGAAGTCCGCCAGAGTTCGAGGGCTCTCGACACGGCATCGCTTTGATTTTTCATATCGTCAGAGGATCGCTGTCAGCACGGACAGGAGGATGAAGGTGATGAAAAACGACATGTCGATGGGAAGTCCCTCAAACCAGCCGAAACGGTCGATCAGGGCCCGGACAGGCGCGATCACCGGTTCCGTCAGCGTGAAGAGGAAATTCTCGACGGGATTCTCCTCTTCGAGAGGGAGCCAGCTGAGGATCGCCCTGCCGAGCATCAGAAGCTGGAGCGCGATCAGAAGGATCCTCACCGTAGTCGTCAGCACATACGCAATCTGAATCAAGTTTCGCCTCTTTTGCGCGGGGAGTACCGCCCTTGAAGTATACAAACAAGACCAGAAAATCGCTCTCTTCCGGTTCTATGTTTGTCTATAAAATCTGACTCGGTCCGCACTCCGGGATCTCTTCCGGGGAGGGCGGGATCCGGGGATCAGTTGAAGTCGTTGAAATCGCCTGCGGGAGCGGGTTCTTCCGGTTCCGGCTCAGGCTGACGCGGGGTGGTGCGGATCTTCGCGTTTTCCACGTCCACGTTGGAGGGGGTGATGACATAGGCGTTGGTGGCGATGTTCTTCAGGTCGCCGCCGATGGAGTAGGCCACGCCGGTGAGGAAGTCGATCAGACGGCGGGAAGCCTCCTTGCTGGTCTTCTCGAGGTTGAGAACGACGGTGCACTTGTTCAGAAGATGGTTGGCGATCTGGGTGGCGGTGTCGCTGTCGTAGGTCTCGGGGCGGACCACCTGCATCTTGAGGTTGGTGCCGGAGAGGCTGATGCCGCCGCTCATCTGCTGGGGCGCGGGATTCATCACCGGGTTCATGACGCCCGGATTCATGTTCATGCCCGGATTCGGGTTCTGCTGGGGCTGGGGCGCGAACTGCATGTCACCGTCGTCGCCCTCGCCTTCGTAGTTGTTGTCGTAGACGTTATAGTAATCGTCGTCGTAATTGTCGTCGTAGGTGTCGTTCGATCCGGTTACTTTCTTGATTCGATCCATGAGTCCCATATAAATCCTCCGTTCTGCTTGAAGCAGGATGAATTATCGATCTGAATTGAGATTGACGGGGATCCGTCAGGTTGCCGCGGGATAGGAACGTGCGCCGAAGATCGCGCTTCCGACGCGCACGAGGTTGGATCCCTCCTCCACTGCGCATTCAAAGCTGTCGCTCATTCCCATCGACAAAACACTCTCCCCTATATTATGCGGTTTTTTCCGCAAAAAGTCAAGGTAGATTTGATAAGATTTTCGGAAATAGGCACGAAAATCTTCAATTTTCTCACATTTCGGGGCCATCGTCATGATCCCGCGGACGTTCAGGGCGGAAAAATCCCCCATCCGGCCGTAAAAATCGCCGAATTCTTCGGGGGCGACTCCGGTCTTCGACTCCTCGTCTCCGATGTTGATCTCCACGAGCACGTCCTGAACGCACCCGATGGAGAGGCAGCGGGCGTTGAGTTCCTCCGCCAGTTTCAGCGAATCCAGCGAGTGGATCAGTCCGGCCTTTCCGGCGACGAAGCGGATCTTGTTGGTCTGGAGGTGGCCGATGAAATCCATCCGGGCTCCGGCGGAAGTCACGGCGTCGTATTTCGCGGTGAACTCCTGCTGCCGGTTCTCGCCGCAGAGCGTCAGGCCGCATTCCCGCACGAGGTATTCGACCTCCTCCGCGGGCACGGTCTTGGTCGCCGCGAGAAGAGCCACGGGATCTCCCCCGCCTCTTTGGATCCTCGCCGCCTCGATCTTCTCCCGCACACGGTTCAGATTGTCCCTCAGTTCTTTCTTTCTCTCTTCCGAAAGCATGGTTTCTCCTTCCGGCGCGGTTCAGCGGACGATCTTGCCGGTGTAGAGATCCCGGCCGCCGACGATTACCACGTCGTTTTCCTCGATCCAGTAATAGGTGCCGAAGGAGGTCTCGTCGTAGCGCGTGCTCTTCCCCGCCCTGAGATTGGCGAGGCGCACGTCCTCCCGGATGGCCTCGTTCTCCTGCGCGTTCCCGGTGCAGATCACGGTGCCGTCCTCGCTCTCGTGGATCACGTTGACCCGGCGGAAGCGCACGGTCACGCCGTCCTGCACGTAGACGCCCCGGTAGCCGTCCACCACGCGCAGGGCCGAGACGGGCAGCTCGAAGCCGGAATACTCCACCGTCGAGATGACGACCTTCTGCATCCGGGTGAAATTGAAGGTCTGGGGCACGGTCTCGCAGCGGAGCACCACCACGGCCCCCTCCCCCGGCGTCTGGGCTATGATCCGGTACAGATCCATCGTGAAGCTCTCCGCCGCCGTCAGAAACTGCACGGAGCAGTCGTACATGTCGACGAGGGAGGCCGCCTGGGTCTTCGTCATGGGGCAGGCCACGTACCAGTTGAAGTCGGTGAGCAGGGTCCCGGCGCAGAGGGTATTGCCGAAGGAAGGATCGGAGTCGATGAGGGCCATGAATTCGTCGTAGTTCATGTCCGCGATCTGATCCGCGGAAAAGATCGTGCCGTACCCGTCGTATTCCGCGTAGTAGTACCCGCTCCGGGGGGCGAAGACGGTCTCGAGGTTCGCGCCCAGCTGGGAGGTCAGGCTTTTCCGCTCGGATTCCAGAGCCCGGATCTTCCCCTCGTATTCGGAAGCGGATCCCCGGACCACCGCCCGCTTCTGCATGTCGACGAGCAGGCTGACCCGGCGGGCGAGGGCGTCTCCGCAGTTCCCCCGGGCGCAGTCCGAGGCGATCGAGAAGAACTTCGAGTAGATCTCGGCATCGAGGGAGGTGGTGGTCTGGGCGGAGCGGTCTTCGGCGTCGTTCTTTTTCAGCTGGGCGATCTGGGTGTCGATCTCGGCGATGCGGTTTTCGATCTCGGGAGCCGACGCGGAATAGACGTCCGCCAGCCTCCCGCCGACCGCGACCTTGCCCCCGTCCGGGACCGCCGCGGCCACGCTTCCCGTATAGGAATACGCGGCGTAGACCGGCATTTCGCAGCGCATGATGTACCCGTCCGCTTCCACGGTGGTGGCGACGGTCTTCGTTACGGCGTCCACGAGCTCGAGCCCGGGTTCCAGCCTGCCCACCATGTGATAGCCGAAATAGAAGATCAGTCCGACGGCGAGAAGGGAGACGAAGAGATAGCCGAGGGTCCGGGCGAGGTAGTTCCGGTCGAAGAACGCCGCGATCCTGCGGAACCGGTCCGCGATCCGGCGCCATGCGTTTCTGATCCCGTTCATCTCCGCCGCCCTCCTCTCCTCTGTTTTTCCAGTCTCCCGACCGGGGATTTATTCATTATATCACAAAACCGCGGGAAGGCGGGAGTTCGGGCGAAATATTTACAAACCGTTCATTTTAGCCGCCGTACCGTCACGGCCTGCATCCCCATCCCGCGGAAGGAAAACTCCGCGTCGGCGAGGGGATAGCGCGTCACGGCCTCGGCAAGGGGATCGGAGAAGACGGCCGTGTCCCCGTCGTACCCCGTCAGGAGCAGACAGTGCATGGGGGTCTTCCAGACGTAGGTCTCCCCGCTTCCGTCGAGGAACCAGCGGCGGGATTCCCGGGGCTTCGCCATGCCCATCGTGGCGAACACAATGACCGGACGCCCCTCGTCGATCTCCTCCCGGAAGAGGGTCTCGAGGGTCTTGCCGTAGACCTCCGCCGCGCGCAGTTTATATCCTCTGAGGGCCGCGCAGGTCTCGACCGTCCTCCGCACCGCCGGAGCGAAGCAGCCCCAGCCGTCCTCCGTGCGCGGGTCGCCGAGGTAGAAATACCTCGGATCCGCCCCGAACCAGACGCCGTTTTCGACCCGGGGCACGGGAGCCTTCGGCAGACAGCGGTCGATGATGAAATCGGGATCGACGTCGAATCCGAGGGCCGTGAGACAGAGGGCCGTCGAGACGCTTTCGCACCCGGTGGGCCATTTTTCGTGCTGATCGAGCCACGGCGCGTCGAGGATCTTCGTTTTTGCCGTCATTCTGTTTTCTCCTTTCCGTCTCCCGGGGCGACGCCGGATCCCGCGCCTTCCAGGACGAAGAGCTTTTCCAGCCGCACCACGGGCACCCCGTCCTTCTCCTCCGCCCGGCCCAGCGCGAAGAATTCCCCCCGGGATCGCAGGCGCAGAAGCGTGCCAGGTTCCGCCGAGAGCCTCAGCTTTTCCTGATAGAGATCGCCCCCGCACCGGACCAGCTTCGCGTGAAAGTCTCCGAGATCCACGGCGGGCAGAGCGGTGAAGAGGGATTCCACCGGACGGAGCGCGGCGAGCCTTTCTTCGGGCGTCATGCGTTCGAGCTCTTCGACCGTCACGGCCTCGCCGAGGGTGAAGTCCCCCGTCCGGGTCCGCGTGAGGGCCGCCATCGCCGCGCCGCACCCGAGGGCTTTCCCGATATCTGCGCAGAGGGTGCGGATATAGGTCCCCTTCGAGCAGGAGACGTCGAGGACGTACCGGTCTTCCGATATTCTTTCGACGTCGAGGGAGTAGATCTCGATCTCCCGGGGCTTCCTCTCCACCTCGCCCCCCGCCCGCGCGATGTCGACGAGCTTTTTGCCGTCCACCTTCAGGGCGGAGTACATCGGCGGGGTCTGGAGCACCTTTCCGACAAATCCGGCGCACACCCGGCGCACCTCGTCCTCGGGGGGGATGGCGTCGGAGCGGCTGAGGATCTCTCCCGTAACGTCCTCCGTGTCGGTTTCGATCCCGAGGAGCATCTCGCACCGGTAGGCCTTGTCGTGCCGGATCAGATAGTCCGCGGCTTTGGCGGCTCTTCCGATCAGCACCGGGAGCACCCCCGTGGCGATGGGATCGAGGGTCCCGGCGTGTCCCACCCGCTGGGTATCGTAGAGCTTCCGGCAGGCGGATATGATGCGGTGGGAGGTGACTCCTCCGTGCTTGTTGACGATCAGCACGCCGCTTACGGTATCCGGTTTTCTTCTGGACATGACGCCTCCCCGCCGGGATCCCGGCTTTTCCCTTGTTCCCGTCTATTGTACCACAGATCCCGCCGGATTGCAAGGCCGGATCCGCTTCCGTTTTCGCGGGATGCCTCCGATTCTTCCCGATTCTTGTCCCAATTCACAAATACTCCTTGCATTATCCCCGTCCGAATGGTATAATATAGATTGAAGACGTGCATCCCCGCCGCGGCAGGCATCAGGAGCGCCGTCCCACGGAGGAATTATGAACCGAATCACACGAGCCCGCGCGATATACACCGCGATCCTTTCCGCGGCTCTTTTGCTGACCTCCTGTTCCGCCCCGCTCATCGAACTGCGGGCGGCGGAGGAACCCGCTCCCATGGCCGTCAATCCGCTGGAGGAAGAGGCGGCGGAACAGGTGTCCGAACCTCCCCTCCCGCCGGATCAGCCAAAGGAGCCGGACGGGGCGGCGGAACCGGAAGACTCGTCTCCCGCGCCGGATCCCGCCCCTGTTCCCGAACCCGAGCCGGAGCCTGAACCCATCCCCGAACCCGAACCTGAGCCGGAACCGGAACCGATTCCCGAGCCCGAACCGGAGCCGGAGCCCGAACCCGTCCCGGCGGCGAAAACCTATTCCGGCGTGGACGTGTCCTTCGTTCTGGCGGGGGACAATCTGATCCACCCGAACATCTATATGGACGCGGGATTCCGGGGGACCGCCGAGAAGCCCTACGACTTCCTCCCGATGTACTACAACGTCATGAACGAATTCGCCTCCGCCGATATCGCGTTCATCAATCAGGAGACCCTGATGGCGGGCGAGGAATACGGCTATTCCGGCTGGCCCTGCTTCAACTGCCCCCGTCAGCTGGGGCTGGACATGGTCTCGATGGGGATCGACGTGGTGAACATGGCGAACAACCACATGCTCGACAAGGGCGTGAACGGTCTGAACGCGACGATGGACTTCTGGGACGAACAGCCCGTCACCACCCTCGGGGCCTACCGGGACGCGGCGGACGCCTCCGTGATCCGCACCACCGAAGCCGGGGGCGTCACCTTCGCGTGGCTCTCCTACACCCTCTCGACCAACGGGATCGTGAAGCCGGAGTCCTCCCCCATCGTCATTCCCTATATCGACGACGGCGTGATCCTCTACGACATTGCCCGGGCGAAAGAAGCCGGGGATTTCGTGATCGTCTCGATCCACTGGGGCAGCGAGAACACCCAGACCCCGACGGACGAGCAGAGGCGTCTTGCCCGCCTGATCGCGGACGGCGGAGCGGATCTCATCATCGGACACCACTCCCACACCCTCCAGCCCATCGAATGGCTCGACACGGACCGGGGACCCGTCCTCTGCTTCTACTCCCTCGGCAATTTCGTCTCCGGCATGTCGAATCCCGTGAACATGGTGGGCGGGCTCTTCCGCTTCCATATCGTCTCCGACGAAACCGGGCGGCTGGTCGTTTCCGATCCCGTAATCCATCCGACGGTCTTCTACTACGGCATGGACTGGTACAACACCCGCCTCTACCCCCTCGAAGCCTATACCGCCGACATCGCCTCCTCCCACGGCGTCGCCATATCCGGCTACAGGCTGACCCCCGACGACGCGAGGCAGTACGTCCTGAACGCGATCGACCCGGAATTTCTGCCGGACTGGATGAAATAAATCCCCCACCGAACCGAAAGGAACCTCCCTATGTCCAAATACCGCAAATCCCGCGTGGACGCCGCATTTTCGCGGGCCGTTTCGGAGATCCTCCGCGACGTCAAGGATCCGCGCGTTTCCGGCGTGATGCTCTCCGTGCTCGACGCGG
>JAEEGL015207578.1_pt1 | contig 12292 bp, 8 predicted proteins | sample 9134231 | NCBI WGS metagenome assembly JAEEGL01 (sample SAMN16246548, study PRJNA631951) | gut metagenome | biome: gut microbiome; feature: rumen; material: fiber-attached | host: Bos | place: Iran: Karaj | collected 2018-10 | reverse complement strand
TTTTATTATTGAATTTTGTTTAATATTTTTTTCATTTAATACATGATTATTTGTAAATAATACTTTATTTCTTTTCCTTTTATATTTATTTTACAAAAGAATCCAGAACCGTTTTTATTTTTTTCTTTATTCCTTTTTTTATTTACTTTTTATTTCTTTTTTATTTCCTTCTTTATTTTCTTCTTTATTTCCTTTTAATATTTTACATATCGCACCCAATTTTTTCAGAATTCCATTTACTTCATCCACATGAATTCCTCCTATTTCTCCACTTATTATGGGATTATAATCTTTTTCATTTTCTTTCATATTTTTTATAAATAATATCGATTTTTCTAAAATTAAATTCTTTAACTTAATTAAATATATAGAACAAAATTAAAAATAAAATATGAAAAAATATTGAATACCTTTAAATGAATTTTCATTTTTAATTTATCCTTAATTAAATATACTTTCTAAATGTAATTGATATTTTTTCTATAATATAACGTTTTTTTGTATAATAATACTTTTATTTAAGAAACAAAAATTTTACAGTAAAATAAAAATAATAAAAAAAACAGAAATAAAATTAATTTGAAAATAGAATGAATAACATTCAATTAAGACATCAACATTTTCAAACTGTTCTTTAAATGCATCATTTCTTTTACTTTTAGCATTATTTCCAATACTATTTAACATAATACAAGCAGTTTTAGGAATTTCAGTACCATTATCATATTTAAAAGTGAGAGTAACCATACAACAATATTTTTTTGTAAATTCATATACTTGACAATCTCTTGCTTTTAAAGGATTATTTATTCCAAGTGAAGAACATTCATTATGAACTGCTAATAAATTGTTTCCCAATTCTTCACAAAATATTTTTTTTATGATTTTTAAAACAATTATTATTATCAGATATTTTTTCATTTTTTTTTAAATATATTTTATTTTTATTTTTTAACACCTCAAATATTTTATTTTAATATTTGTAACTATAATAAATTTAAATTTTTATTAATTATTTTTGAAAATCTTATTCATGAAATTTCAATATAAGTAAGTAACCCCAATAAAAAAAGAAAGATACTAAATCAAATGATATATTAAATATTTCAATAATATTTATTTAAATGAAAATTTTTTTCTTTTATTAAAAAAAAAAACAATTTTTAAATTTTTAAGTACAAATGTTTTAAATAATTTACATCATTATTTATAATAATATCTAACATGAATAAAATAATGTTTTTAATATCTTTTTTATTTACAGTTAAATCAAATTTTTTTTCTCTTGTAATCTTCAGAATTAAAGTGTGCATTATATTATATATATACACTAATTAACTAAAGATTTATTTTCACACTTATTTTAATTATTTTCAATTATTATTATTTATTAAAGAATATAATATAGGATATTTTTCTTTTAATTTCGAAATTAATTTCTTACCAAAAGAAATATTATTTATTGTTTGAATATTTTTAGCAATAATATTTAAAGTTCGTAAAAATAAATTTTTATCAGAGCAAACACTTAAAATTTTTTGAATAATATAATTACCATATTTATTAGTAATTAATTCCATGATTCTTAATTCATTTTCAGTTAAATAATTAATTAATGGATTTATTATATTTAGATTATTAATATCAAAAAATTTTTCAATGACATTGGAAGAATATTTTTCTTTACAAAGAGAAATAATTTTATCAGAAATAATATCAATAATTTTAGAAATAACTTTTTCATTTTTTAATAAAATAACTCCTTGATAAACATAATTTCCAAATTGATTTTTGATTAAATGAAAAGTATATTTTAAAACCAAATAAATAATTTTTTCTTTTTGTTCTTTTGTTCCATTAATTAAACATTTTTGAATAACACAACAACCAAATTTATTAATACAAACTTTTACAAAATTTTCAGTTAATTCTTTATAAATAAAATTATTGATCGGATAATTAAAATGGATAATGAATTTTTGAATAATATGATTAGCAAATTCATCAATTGAACATTCATAAACTTTTCCTTTTAAAATATTAATTAAATTATTTTGAATAATATTATCTTTATCATTTAAACTTGATTTCTCTATTAATTTTTGTATTATTTTTGTTCCATTTTGATTTTTACTAATTTCATTAAAATTATTTTTTATAACTGATAATAAAGAAAGTGTATTATTTTTGTTTAAAATTTCTATAAAAACTTGATATATGGAATTTCCATATTGATTATTTATTAAATATAAGATATTTGGAAAAAGAAAAGGAAATAAAACTTCATTTGAATAATTTGGATTCGATAAAATTTTATTTTGTAAATAATTAATATTATTATTTAATTTTTGACAATCTATTTCAGAAAAAAGTGAATTTATTATTAAAAAATCTTGAGTTGATAATTTTGCGATTAAATTATTATTTAGTTGATAATTTACAGAAAGCAAATTATTATTTAAATAATTATTTAATAAATAATTATTATTAAATAAAAAATTATTATTAAATACGTTATAAAAAAATGCTTCATTTTCAAAAGGTAAATTAATTTGAAAATAATTTTGAGTGTTAAAAATATTATTATTATATTCATGAGTATTATTATTATAATACTCATAATTAACTTTTTCGTTTTCTTCATTTAATTGATTTGAATAACTAAAAAAAAATTAAATAAATTATTTACTATGATAACATTAAATTTTGTGTTTGATAATATATATTATTTCTTTGGCTTGTTTCATCTTTTGAATTTTCACTTTGAGATTCTTTTTGAAAATTTGAAAAAAAATCTTGTTTAGATATAAAGTTTCTACTATTTTCAAAATAACTTAAATTTGATTTATTTTCATTTTTCTGTTTTTCAAAAATTTCTTTTATATTTTCATTTCTTATTTCATTTATTTTCATTTTTAATAATTTTTAATTTTGCTTGATTTATACATAAAATAAAAATTAATTATTTATTATAAAATCTTTATAATTTTTTTTATGAACAAAATATTCTCCAAAAAAAAATAATTGAGAATTAAAATAAATTTAAACATTATTTTTAATTTTTTATTTTTTCTTATAAAAAAATGTTTGATTCTTTATTAAATTATGAAAGAACAATAATATCAAATATTTCAATAATAGGATTTGAAGAAAAAGAAATAATAAATTTAAAAGAAGAAATTTTTACAAAAGGAAGTTTAAAATGTCTGTATTGTATTCCAGATAATGAAAAAGAAAAAATGAATAATGAAATAATATTTGAAATGATATTTCCAGAGAAAAAAATAGAAAAAAAATATAAAATAGAATCTCCAAAATTTTTTTCTTTAACATTAACAGATGAATATGGAAATTTTTCTTATTTATATTGTTTAAAATTTCCAGAAAATTATAAATTAAATAATAATAAAAATATAATTCTTCCATTAATAATAACTATAAAATCAACAAAATATGATTATGAATCATTTAAAAATTTATTATTTATAATTCAACAAATAATGATAAGTAATAAAAATGACAATTTATATGATTATGAAACAAGAAATAATAGTAAAAAAGTAGAATTATTAAATCTTTTTTATTATTTACTTACTTTAATTAAACCACCTCCTCATTCGAATATTCAATTAACAATAAAAAGTAAATTTTTAAAAAAAAAAACTAAAAAAATAAATTTTTACTTTTCATCAAATTGTGAAATTCCATGTAATGAAAATGACAAAGATATAAATATTTTATTTTATACACTAGATGAGTCAATAATAGTAAAATTAATAATATCAATATTAATGGAAAAGCAAATAATAATAAGATCATCTCAAGTAAATTTACTTCATTTGATAATACCAGCAATATTAAAATTAATATTTCCTTTTAAATGGATCCATTCATTTATTCCAGTTTTACCATATTCAAATATAGAATTATTAGATAAACCTGGATCTTATATTTTTGGAATTTTAAGTGATAATATTTCTTTTAATCAAATGATGAATGATTTTCCAGGAAGAGTTGTTGTTGATTGTGATATTAATGAAATTTTTGGAGATAATAATTTTAAACCTTATTCTTTTAATAATAATAATAATATTAATGAAAATAATAATATTATTCATCAATTAAATTATGGATTTAATAATATTTATTTAGATAATAATAGTAAAATTTTTAAAGTTGATGAAAAAAATAATAAAAAAATTAAAATTCAATGGAATGAAAATTTACTGTTTATTGATTGTAAAAATAGTCAAATTATGGAAGATAATGATAATAAATTAATTAATAGAAAATATTTTAAATGGTTAAGAAAAAAAATTCAAATTATTAAAAACCCAGAAATATTTGATATTGGGAATTTAGATTTTAAAGAAGAAAAAAAGAAAAATAAAGAAAATCCAATAAATGTAAATAGACCTTTATCATATAATATTCAAAATATATTTTTACTTTTCTTTAAAAAAATTATGGAAGATAAAGAATATAATTTTTTTAAAGAATTTGAAAAGACAAATTTATATATTAATTTCAATGAAAATAAAAAATACGAAAGTGATCATGGGAAAAATATTTTAAAAAATATAGAAGAAACAAAAAATGATCAAAGATATTTTAATAATTCTTTTCTTATAAATTATTCAATGAAAATTTTTCCAGCAAAAGAATTTTTAAAAATAAAAGAAAACAAATATGAAAATTTAACAAAAATTTTTGAAAATTATTTAAAAGTAAATGACATAGAAATAAATAATGAAAATAATAAATTTTTATTTAATGACACAATAATAAATACAAATCAATTTTATGGTCATAATTTTTCAAAAAGTATTTTAAAAAATGAAAATATACAAAAACATGTTAAAAATCAGACAAGTGTTTTAGAACAAACAAGTTTTAATAATAAAATGGATATATTAATAAATGATAATGAACCTTTTTTATTTTATCATGAAAATGGTTTTTTAAATTTTTTAGAAGAAATAAATAATTTATGTAAAGAAAAACAAATAAATTTAAATTTAATGATTAATTATAATAAAATAGAAGAACAAATAGAAAAAATTTTATTAGAAGAAAAATATATTTCTGATATTTTTTGTCCTGAAAATAATATAAATTATAGTTCTGAAGAAAATATAAATTTAAATAATAATAAAATTGTTATTATTGAAGAAAAAGAAGATGAAAAATCAGAAAATGAAGATTTAATTGTAAATACTTCAAATATTAATTTAGAAAATTCTTTTATTAATAAAGAAGAATTAAATTCATATGATAAATTAATAGATAAAAATAATATTGAAGAAGAAAATATATTAAATTTTATTTTATTTAATAATGAAAATAATAAAAATTTTAATTTTAATCATAAATTACAATATTATCTTTTTATAGCATTTATTTTAGAAGAAATAAAATCAAATAAACAATACGAAAAAAATTTATTAGAAAAATATCCAGATTTAAATATATTAAATTTAATATTAAAATTATATATAAAAGCATATGAATCAGGAGATAAAAGAGAATATCCTTATTATATATATTATAATTTTTTAAATAAATTAACATATGAAGAAATAGAAAAAATAAATATTATAGAAGAAAAACATTTAGATTTATATGAAATATATTTAAATGAAAAAAAATTAAGAAATCAAAAAAAAAAATCTTTAAATAAAGAAAAAAAAAAAATTTCAACAATAAAAGAAAAAAAAGAAGAAAAAGGAAAAGAAAAAGAAAAAGAAAATTTAGATTTTATGAAAGAAAAAATAATAATAAATTCTTATAAAAATAAAATATTTGAAATTCATGGTTATCCAAATTTAGATTTTTATTTTTCAACATTACCAACTTTAATAATAAAATCAATGCCATCGACAAAAGAAATAAATTTAAAATCAAAAGAAGAAATAATAAATGAAACAAATTTAAAAATGCAAAATTCAGGAATAATAGAAATAATTTCTGAATTAAGATTAGTAAATCCAATTAAATTAAAAACAATAAAAGAAAGAATTGTTTTTTGGGTAAATATTTTTAATTCTTTATTATTATTTACAATTTTTTATCAAAAAATTGATTTAAACAATGAAAATCAATGGAAAAAATTTTTCCAAAATATTTATTTTGATATTGGAGGAAATAATTATTCTTTTAACGATATTCAATATATTCTTTTTAATAAATTAATATTTATAAATGAAAAATATTTTCCTGAAAAATATGTTAAAGAATGTTCAATAGAAAATCTAAGAAAAATAAGAACTAAATCTTCTCCTTTTTTTTTTGAACGAAATAGTGACAATAAAATAAGTTTAAATAATAATAATAATAATAATAATAATAATAGTATAAATATTAATATTGAAAATTATAATTCAAATCAAGATTTTCATGTTTCTTTTTTTTCTTTATATATTCCTAATAAAACACTTTTAAATCCAATTATTTTTTCTATTGAAAAAATTCAAGAAGAAATGGAATTTAAAGATAAAGAATATTTTCAATTTTTTATTGAAAAAGATTCTAGTAATAATTTAATTATTCCTGAATTTCTTTTAAATGTTGAAGGGAATTTCACTGATGAATATAATTTAATTGATTATTATCATTTCATTGATAAAGATATGTATAATTTTATTAAAGATAAAAAATATAACAAAATTATTAAAATTAAAACCAATTGGAAATTAGATTTTTCTTTTTTAAATGAAGGATTTAATAAAATGAAATAATATTTGTATAATTATAAATTTATATTAAAAATAATTATTTTAAATTTAAAATTTAAATAATGGAAGATAGTCAATTAACTTTAAGAAAAAAAAAATTCGATTTAAATCAATTTTCAATTATTTCTTTTAAAGATTCAATTAATGAAATAATTTTAAAAGGAAGAAAAAATCAAATTCAAGATTTTATAATGAAAAAAAGATTATCAAAAAAAATAAGTAAAAATAATATTTATAATAAAGTTGATTTAAATGATAATGAAAAAAATAAAAATATTTCAAAAATAAATTTTGAAGAACTAAAAAATGAAAAAGATATAATAAAAAGAATAAAATATTTTTATGAATATATAGCATATATTTTATGTGAAAAAATAAATCTGAATTTTTTTGAAGAAAATTATGATTTTATTATTCAAAGTTTATCTATAGATTTTCCTAAAATATTATTTGAAACAAAACAAAATTATTCAAATGAAACAAAAACTCAAATTTTATATATTTATATATTATTTCTTAATCAAGAATCAATATCAGAAAATTGTATAAAAGTATATTTAAATAATTCTTTCCTTAGTGAATTAAATTTATTTTTTCAAAATATTTATCTTCAAAAAGAATTATCTTTAATAATAATAACTTTATGTAATTTTTTAATTGCAAATTTATTACAATATGATAAATATTCATATACTATTATAATAAATTCTATAAATATTGAATTTATTATTAATGTGACAATTAATAGAATTTTATCTTTTGAAAAAAATGAATTATATTTAAATAAAAATCCAATTGAAAAAATGTTTATTGTTTTAATTCTTTTAATAAGAAATTATTTATTATATATGAATAATACTGAAAATGAAAAATATTATATTATTTGTCAAAAAATTTTATATATATTAAAAAATTTAATTAAAAAATTCCCAAATGAAAATTATATGATTTCTGAAACAATTCATCTTTTTAGAATTTGTAAAGTAAATGATTATATAAATGATAATGAAATAAATTTAATATTTCAAAATATAATAAAAAATTCAAGTGAAAATTTTAATGAAGAAAATTTCAAAATTTTATTTGCAACTTTATTAACAATAAATAAAGAACTAAAGTTATATAATTATAATAATGAAGAATATGAAAATTTAACAAATGATAGTGATGATAATGAAATTGAATTTGAAATTAATAATCAAAAAAATAATTTTTTAAACTATGAAGAAATTTTATTATCAATTTCTAAAATAATTTATCATTATTTTATTGATTTTTCAAAATCAAAAGACAAATTTAAAAATAATATTGATATATTAATTTATTCAATTAGAATTCTTACTAAAATTTTTAATTTCCCTTTTAATGATTTAAAAGATAAAATCAATAATATTGTTATTCAAAATGAAAGTAATATTTCTTTAATAGAAATCTTAAAAATGTGTTATTCAATTTCAATAGAACAAATAAAGATTATTTCATTAACAAAAACAATATTAAATTTTTTCCATAAAATATTTTTAAACAATAACAATGATATAATTAAAAAATATTTAATTTCAAATCAAATTAAATTACATGATTTTTTAGGAAGAACTTTAGAAAGAACAAAAAAAGAAGATATTATAACTTATTATATTCTTAAAATCATACAAAATATTTTATATTTTTCTAATAAAATTTCTCAGTTAAATAATATTAAATTTGATTTAATTTCAATTAATTTTACTGAATTTATTAGTAATCTTCAATTAAATTCTTATTATAAAGATATAAGAAGTATTTCTTATGAAATTTTAAGAGAATATTTTGATAAAGAAATTATTAATGATGATTATTTAGAATATTATATCAATGAAGATTATTAAAAAGATTATTATACAATAAATAAAAAGATAATATTAATTAATATATAAATTTATTTCAAATTACTTTATTGTATAAAAAGTATTTGAAAAATATTTATTATTTTTTAAATAACCCTTTATTTCAATAATATAAATTAAATATTAAAAGAATAAATTAAATGTAATAAAATATATAAAAAAGCCAAATTAAATTATAAACAAAATAAATATAAAAAAACCTACAAAAAAAAACTTTTATCATTAAATAACAAATTGATCAACATCATCAAATTTAAAATCTTTTTTTTTCAAAATAGATTTAACTTTAGTTAGATATCTAATAATACTTTTAAAACTAGGTCTTTCCTGAATATTATATTTTAAACATTGAATGATTAATTTTCTTAAATAAGGATTATTATTATTATGATCATTAACTTGAATAATTTTTCTACAATCACCAACAATGCCAATAATTTGATTAGGTAAATAATTAGAATAAGGAATTTCTCCAGTAATAATTTCATAAACAATCATTCCATAAGAAAAAACATCACTTTTTTCTTCATATTTTAAATTTTTCATTATTTCAGGAGGCATATAAAAATTTATTTTTTTTCCTTTTAATTTATTACTTTTTTCAAATAATATATTTACCATTTTTGAAAATCTAAAATCTGTTATTTTTATATGATAATTTTGATCTAATAATACATTTTTACTTTTTAAATCACAATGAGTTATATTTCTACAATGTAAATATTTTATTGCTAATGCTATTTCTAAAGATATATTTATTGATAAATTCATATCTAATTTCTCTTTTTCTTTATGAATAAAATCAAATAAATTTCCATTATTTATATATTCCATTATTAAATAACAATTATTTTTTTTCGATATTGATGCTCCTAAAAATAAAACTAAATTTGGATGTCTTAAATTACTTATTATATTTATTTCTTTTATAAATTTAAATAATATTTCTTTTTTATTTTCTTCTTTTATCATCTTTTCATAAAAAAATTTCTTTATTGCTACTTTTTTTCCATTCCATAAACCAAAATATACTTTTTCACCTATTTTTTTTAATATTTTTAATTCATTATAAGGAATATAAAAATTAAATCCACTTAAACTTAAAGAATGTAATAATAATTTAGTTAAAGAAATTTTTGTTAAAGTAAATTCAACATTTTCAATTATTTTATTATAATTTTGAGGATTTACATTTGGTAAAAAAATAGAAGATCTTTGACTAATATTATTATTGTTATTTACTGAAGTATATAAAGTACTAATATTATTATTATTATAATTATTATTATTAACATTATTATTTTCTATAATTTTATTATTTTTTAAAAATTCATTTTTACTTTTTATTGTCTTATTAATATTTGAATTAGAAGAAGTTCTTCTAATATTAAAAGAACTTTTAATATTTAAATTTATAGTTGAATGTCTATTTTGATTTCTTCTAAAATTAACTTGCATTAAATTATTATTTGAAATTTCTTTACTATCTTTATTAGTAAAAAAATTATTAGCATCAATATTTAATTCATATTTTTCAGAATAATCAGTATAAATTCTAACAAAAATTCTTAAAAAATCAATTGACTTTAAAATAATTTTAGTATCTCTAACATCAATAATATTATATTCTTTTAATTCATTTCCTGAAAATTTTAAAAATTTAATTCCATTAATATTATTATTAATAATAATATCTTTATATTTATTTTTTTCAATTCCAATTCTATTCATCCAAGTAATAATATTTTTTTCACTCCATTCAAAAATTTTATTATTATTATAAAGTAAATCACTAGTATAAATAATTAAATTCATAGCATCAAAATAATTATTTGGAATTCTAGCTTTAAAATATTTAGCAACAGATAAAGTAAAATTTTTATTTTTTTCATTTAAATTATTTTCAGAATCAGATAAACTTCCTAAAAAAAAACCTAAACCTAAAGAATTTTTCTTAGAAAAAATTTTCATAGTATGTTTAACTTTAATATTACCTTCAATACTAATAATACGATTAGACATTAAAATTCCATTATTCCATATTTCTTTAGATAATTTTTTATTTTTATTAAAATACATAATTCCTTTTCCATGTTTAAAATTATTTTTAAAGCTTCCAATAAATCTATTATTATCATTCGAAATAAAAAGTCCTCTTCCATTTTTTTTTCCATTTATAAAATTTCCATAATATTTATCTCCATTATTATAATATAAAGTTCCCATTCCATTTTTTTTTCCATTAATAAATTGACCAATATATAATGAACCATCATTATAAAAAAATGAACCAGTTCCATTTTCTAAATTATTTTCCCAAAATCCTTCATATCTATCTCCGTTTTTGTAATATAATATTCCGTAACCTTCTTTTTTCTCTCCTTTTGTTTCTCCTATGTATTTATCACCATTTGAAAATATTATTTTTTCTTTTTTTTCATTTTCTATATTTCCCATTTTTTTTAAAGAAAATAATTTATTTATTTGTTGATTTATAGTTTTTTTATTTTTTTAAAATATTTTTTTATTGTTTTTTTATTATTTCATATATTACTTTTTTTATTATAATTTATATCTTTTTATTCTTTTAGCTTTTCAATTATTATGTAAATTATTTATCTTTGATATTTAAAATATGATTTTTTGTTCAAATTCAAAAACATTTTAGTTTTTCATTATTATCATTCTTTATTAAAATTATGTTAACTATACTTCTTTACACATCAAATAATTAATATATTTCAAAATATATTTTTTTCTTTTGAATTTTTTCAAAAGCTCCAAAATAATTTTTATCAATATTAAAAAAAATATATGGTTTTAATTTGATTTTCAATTACATTTATTTTGTCCTTATCAAATAATATAGTAATAAAAATTTGATTTAATCCTTTAAAAAGTTTTTTTAAATTGTATTGAACTAATAAATGAATATTTTTTAAATCTTTTGTAATCGATTAAAATTTTAATTAAATAATTAAACATTTAAAATAGGGTATACAATTCTTTAAACTTTTTTTTTTAAAAGATTTCACAAAAATTTTTTATCATGAAAATTCTCGAATGGGGTTATTTTTCTAAAAATTTATTATATCCAATTGTTTTTATTTTTATCTTTTAAGAACATTATTAATAGAATATATGGAAACAAAAGTTAAAAATGGTTTGAATAATTCATCTCTTTCTTTTTTCTTTACACTTTATATGTTTTTAGGAGAATTTTTTGGTTCTTTTATTATTTATTTTTTGAAAAAAAATAATTATTTAATTATCATAATGAAATAAAAAAAACAGATCACATATACTAAAAATACTTTCTAATTGTGTATTTTTAATCTTTATTTTTTTATTTAACCTTTTTTAATTATTTTGGAAACAATAAAAATGATAATTATTTTTAAAAATTCTTAAGTTATAAGTTTGATAAAATTTATTAATAAAGACAACTTTTCGATTTATAAATTTGACTTTATTAAAACAATTTTTATTTTTAAATCAAAAATTATATATTAATAATTATAAAATTAAAAATTATTTTTAAATAAAAATGAATATATTTAATAATCTATATTTTCAATATTTTTAAATGGGGATTGGGGATTGGGGATTGGGCCCAATCCCCATATATTTGGATTTTTTAATTTTTGATTGGTATTTATTTTTTTTATTTTA
>JAEEGL013335883.1_pt1 | contig 12292 bp, 19 predicted proteins | sample 9134231 | NCBI WGS metagenome assembly JAEEGL01 (sample SAMN16246548, study PRJNA631951) | gut metagenome | biome: gut microbiome; feature: rumen; material: fiber-attached | host: Bos | place: Iran: Karaj | collected 2018-10 | reverse complement strand
CCGCTGGCACTCTCTTCTATAAATTGCTCGTCGTACTCTTCAACTAGTGCTGCGCGTATAACTTCTGTTAATTTTTTTCCATTTATCCATTGTCCTCACTTCCTGTCTGTGGATGACAATACTTATATAAAGGACACTCTTTAGTACATTTATCATATGAATTACATACTTCATCCATAGTAGGTCTATTATCTTCTAAGTATGCTTCCATTTATTCCTCACTTTCAAACTTTATGGAGGTACTTTGGACAATTCTTTACTGTAAAACAAACAGTATCACATTCTAATCCTGCTCTACAAATAGATTCCTCAGCTGATACATAACCAGGATAATTGTGTATATGCTCACAATGCTTACATGTGGAGCATCCCTTTATACCTTTTTGCTCATTATATAGCATTTTTGTTTCTTCAAGAGTATACTTGTCACAAGACATTATGCACTTTAATTTATTTTTAAAGGTGCCATTTTTATTTAATTCATTGCAACCTTTACAACAATTAAGTGGTTTCATCACTTATTCTCACTCTCTACCTTGTCAGCAATTACTGCAAGACTCTTGGATATATCTGTAAGTAAGGAAGTAATTAAACCAATATTAAACACTGTCTATTCATTGGGAGTTCCATCTGGATTTTCTTTTGATCTTATCATCATTTTATTAATAAGGTCTGCATTTTCTTCAATTCTTGACATCTTTCTTTCTCCTTGTCTACTTTATGTTTTTTATTCCTCTACATTAAAGAAATATGGTTCAATATCAGAATCATATACTTTATTCATAATGTCAATGACATTATTATGTGGTATTTTTTGATTTTGCTTATATTCATCAGAAAGTCTCTTTAGTACTTTATCTATATAATCCTGTACTGTCTTTTTAACTAAGTTATTTATTTCATAATCTTCTGGTACCTTATACATTATTATACCCTTGCTTTCTTTTATTTGTTATTACTTTCATGTTCAACAGTTCCTGTTATTACTGCTCCACAATTAGGACAAAAATTATAACTATGCCTACCTTTAAACTTACTATGGCAATGTGAACATTTCTGTTCACCTTTATATAGAATCCATTGTGCCTCTAGTACTGGTTTACCATTGGCAATTGCTTCTTCCAATAAGTTTGCATAATGTTCTCTAACATGTCTTTTACAATGTTCTAATTGATATTTGTCTATTTTGATAACTAGTTTCATTTTTCTTGTTCACTTTCTTTTATCTCTGTTTCTGGTTTATTACTTATAGGACATGGCTTATCACATGAATAGTCATCTCTATCTATCCCACCATGTGTTATACCACAACAGCAGTCACTCTTATTAAACCAACAACCTTTACAATTCTTTGGTTTGCTTATTCCATCAATTGTTACTCCCATTTATATGCCTTATCCTTTCTACTATATTAGAAGTCATCTAAAAATCTGTTTATAGTTCTTTTCAAGCTGTAAGTACTAATTTCTGAGTTCATATCATCCTCACATGCTTTTATGAGGTCTAATGCCTCTCTCATGTTATCCTTTATTTCGTCTAATTTATTATCTAATGCTATATCATTATTGTTATAAAAAGCCATTTTAGTTACCTCCATTAATTTATTATATTAGTATTATATATTAGATATTTTGTGATATGTATATTACTTTTCTATAATAGATTCCCAAAGTTTCCATATACTGTCTACTGATGAACCATTTGTTTTACCATACAATTTATGATTTTTTAACAAATCATCTGTATAATCTGATAATTTATAAGTAGTATAATTACCTCTCTGCTGATGCGTAAATAATGGAATCATATCATATTCAGCTACTGAAGTCATTGTCACATTTCCATTATCATCAGTATCGTAAATGATGTTTATCTTAGCCATTCCACCAAGACACCTATCTATTTTTGTCTGTCCAGAAATGAAATTACCAAGTGAATAATACACTAACCCCTTGTTACCATTAGCAGTAGTCATATACTCATAAGGTTCTACTACATGTGGGTGATTACAAATGACTACATCTGCTCCATAGTCAATAAATTTTTCTACCTGTTCCTTCTGATATGCAGTTGGTGTATATCTATATTCCTCACCTACATGAAGAATAGCTATCTGAATATCTGACCTAGTACAGCACTCCAATATTGTGTCCTCTATATCACTATCTGATAGTAAGTCTACAGAATACTCTTTTGTCCTTGTAATACCATTAAGTCCGTAAGTGTAGTTTACGAATCCAATAATTAAGTCATTATACTCATATAAATAGTAGTCTTTCTCATTTATATCACTATGTATTCCCAATACAGGAATATTAGGATAATTTATTCTCCAATAGTTTATTGTACTCTCGATACCTGAGTAACCCTTATCATAAGTATGATTAGTTGCATGACATACAATGTCGAATCCTGCATTTACAATATCATCACCAATTTCACATGGTGTACCAAAGCATGGATATGAACTTACTTTTGAGTAGTCATCAACTAGTATTGTTTCTTGATTGATAATAGCTATGTCAGCATCTCTAATTTCAGAAATTTTATCAAATTGTTTTGAGAAGTCATAGCTTCCATCTGATTGTGCTGCTATTTTATATAATGGTGAATGAATTAAGTCATCACCAACCATTACTACTGTACAGCATCTCATTGGATTTCTCGTATCACTTGCATAAACATTTGTTGAATTTATTACTGTAACTAATACAGCTAATAATGCTCCTGTTACAATTCTAATCCTTCTCATTTATTTTTCCTCCGTTATAATACTACAATATAGCAGTAATCTGCATTTTTAATAGTGCATTTCACATTCTCAAATGAGAATTTAGCAAAGCTTTTGTTCTTATTATGTCTTATCCATGATGTAAGCTTTCTCATGGCATCACGTGATACATAATCTCTTATATCATTCTTAGCATCTAGTAGTGTATGGTTATTGAAACCAAAGCCTCCACTACCTGTATTTACTTCTGTTCTATATAACATTTCAATGTACCTCCTGTATAAAATAAAGCTATCATAATATTATGATAGCTTTACTTATTATATACATATTATACTATATTATATTTGTAACTTGTCTGTGTTTTGCACAATATGATTACTGCTGAATTTCTAATTTTTCAGAACTCAAAATCTGAGGAATAATCATATTAGCCTTAAACACTCTTATCTTCTGACCAACGTAAGGATACTGACCAAGTTTGTCAATAAGAATACTTATATTGTGCAAACTTGCTCTTTCAACAGTAGTTCCACATATAGTTATTGGCTTGAATACAGCTACAGGTGTTATAACTCCAGTTCTACCTACCTGCCACTCAATATCAAGTAGCTCTGTTTCTGCATCTTCGTCCTCCCACTTTATAGCTATTAAGTCCTTATAAAACTTAGCAGTTCTACCAAGTGTTTTACCATAGTCTGTATCTCTGTATGTAAGTACAAGTCCATCAACAGGAATATCAAATCCTTCTACACGTGATTCAAATTGTTTCTCAATCTCAATAATATTTGATGGATTTACAACAACATGTTCAACTGTTTCAAATCCTAACATTTTAAGCCAAGCTAACTGATTATCATAGTTATTATTGTATGAAGCCTTGTCACTATAAACTAAGTTGAAAGCATACCATGCTACACCCCTCTTAGCAGTTACAGAACTATCCTGCTGTCTTACTGAACCACTGCAAAGATTTCTTGGATTACTATTAGGTTTATTTAACTTAGCAAAAGCTGAATATGTCAGTACAGCCTCACCTCTTACTACAAGTTTTCCTTCATAAGCAATATGTTTTGGTACATTTACAAAAGTCTTAGCATTTTCAGTGACAAGCTCTCCAATAACTCCATTACCTCTAGTTATTGCTTTTATAAGTCTACCACCTTCATATATAAGAACAACTGTTAAGCCATCCATCTTCCATGATAGTACACCTTCTTTACCATTTAACCAAGCTGGTAATGAGTCAACATCCTTAGTTTTATCTGCTGATAACATAGGAAATTCGTGTTTTTCTTTAGGTAACTTACCATCTACTTCATAACCAACATTCTGTGTTGGACTATTATCAAAGGCATATCCTAATTTCTTCTCAAGTGCAAGTAATTCATCATAGTACTTATCATACTCATAATTACTCATTATTTCTGAATCACCCTGCTCATATACTTCTCTTGCCTTGTTTAATATATCTACAAGCTCAAGCATTCTTTCTTTATCTGACTTGTCAGAACTCTTTTCTTCAATATTAACTATATTATTTGTGGTAAAGTTCTTCATATTTTCAATGATTTCCACATTTTCCTGCTTTAACATTAACTCTCCATTACTAGCTATTACAAGATTAGTAATGTTAGCATAATTTGACTTAATGACCTGTGTAATCTTTTCACAAGATACACTCATAGTCTGTCCACTATCATCTTGAAGTTTCCACCCTGTAATTTTATTGTTTGTATAAATTGGTTCTACAGCCCTTACAGTTAACATAGTTTTATTTTCCTCTCTTAAATATTATTCTTTGTATATGTCTTTTCTTATATAGTAATGATTAAGTCTACTCTTAAGTAATCTTTCATTCTTATTATAGTATGATATTACATTAGCGTCATTCTTTACATTGTACTCTATAAAGTCTAATATACTCTTTGTAATGTCATCTTGTATTAACTTTTTATTAATATTATTGAACTCCACTTCCATGTAACATCTTAGTCCAAGATAGTGTTCCTTATATTCTTTCAGTAGATTTAATTTTTCTTCTACATGGTTTCCATAACAATCTACTTTAAAGTCTAGTATATCTCTCTTGGCTCTTACAAAATTTCTATATTGAGTCACTATATTATATATATGTTGCTTATTTCTAGCCTTGTCCCTTTCATAGTACTCCATATGATACTTAACTTTTCTTCTAAACTTTCTAAGTATCTGTTCAACTCTTGTATGAGATATATTATACTTAATTGCCACCTCTATCCTATTATACTGATATAAACAGCAATCTCTTATAAGTTCTCTATTTCTTTGATTAGTTTCTTCTAATACTATATTGAAGTGATATACTATCTCTTTACAGTGTATCACTTCATCAATATTAAAGTCTGATACAATATTATTCTGCAATTCATTCAGATTTTCATAGTCATAAACACAATAGCTCTTAGCAACTCGCTTTATCAGTTGTCCTATGCGTGTTTCTCCACTAAGTAACTCTAATGCAATCTCTTGCTTTATATCTTCTTCCATTGATAAATCAATATTTTTATCAATGTATTTTTTATAATCTCCAGTGATTATATACTTGTTATAAATATGTTCAATTTTCTCTTCAAGTGGAAGCTTTTTAGCCATATCATTGTACCTGTCCTTTGAACTTATTTATACTAATTATATTAGTATTGTATAATGATTAAATTTGTTCCATTATGACATCATAAATCTTTTCATAAGTTTTCTTATCATAATGAAGTCCATCAGGTGCATTATAACCTGTCATTTTTAAATAATTATAAGTATCAATATATTTCATATCAAGTTTTTCTACTTCACTATTAAAACTCTCAATCTGACTACACTGTACACCACCAGCTTCATCAACAGTAGGATTTACAGATACAACTGTAATATCATAATTCTTGCTATTCTCTAAATAGAAGTCAATGTATTTATCAATATTACATAAGTCATTTACACCCAAATTACAGATGATTTTCCAATTATCAACTTGAGTATTATCTTTCATAATTTGCTGAGCTTGAACCCAACCCTCGTCTATGAGCCACTTATATCCCATGCCTACTTTAGCTACTACCCATTGATTATCAATAGAATCAATGTTGATAGTATCATTCATTCCGACTGTTCTACTATCACCAATGAATATATAGCCTGTAACTTCTGGTTCTTCTGGTTCTTCTTCCTTTTCTAACCCTTTTACTTCAGTTATTCCTACTTCATTATTCAGTTCAACATTTTCAAAGTTTACAGTTACAATGTTTTCACTACTTGTAGCCTCAGAAGCTTTAGCAGTAATCTCCTGAGTTTGTACTTTGTTAGTCTGATAAACAGCAAGTGCAGTCATTAACACTAACAAAGCACCTATGTTTCTTTTGTTCATGATTCACCTCTTAAAAATCTAGCTCCTCATCATCATTGAAGTATTTATCAGTTAAATACCCACCGTCTACATAGAATAATGACTCTATGTATTCAAGGAAACTATCATCTGTTTGCCTTCCTGCACCAATGCCGGTACCAAGGTTCCAATTTCTCAAAACCCTAAACTTGTTTGCATAATTCCCATTCATTCTATACTCTGATATTAGTACCAAGTTATCTTTTGCTAAATCAATGACCCATTCATCAAACTTATCAAAGTCAAATTGGTCCACCATAGTGTATGACTTAGTTCCACGATATGGAGGGTCTAAATATATAACAGCCCCATGTGGATGCCCTATCTCCCAATAATTCTGAGTCTTGAACTCCATATCCTTGATTAAGTCAACTTCTTTCAGTGTAGAATTATATCCTTGAAGTTGTGTATTAACCATTCTATTATATGTCTTATCAAGATATTCTCCTGCATATCCCTCAAATGGTCTACCACGCCAACTACACATAATAGCACACCAACCAATTAACCAACGAGGATACTTTTCAGCCTTGTCTTTATCTTCTTTAATCTTATGCCACTCTTCCTCTGTAATGAACTTATATTCAAACATACCTGTCTGTAATTTCTTAAACAGTTCTACTACATTTTCGTTGATGTCACTCATGTGTCTATTCTTGATGTTTACAAGTTCTCCAACTGAGCATCCACCCATAAATGGCTCGTAATATTCAGTTATACCTTCGATTGTTGCAATATCATTTATAATTCCCGAAATATCAGGAGCAATTCTCCTTTTACTTCCCATGTATTTCATAATTCCACACCTCTTTAAAATATTTACTTAATATAAATATAGGCAATATTAAAGGACCATTTTGTTAAATGGTCCTCTGATTCATTAGCTGTATTTATTTTTTAAATCCTGGCCATCTCTTTAATATACTTGGATTACTGATAGTTCCATAGCCCAACTTTATATTCTCAATAAGTGCCTTTATGTATACATTAGAAGCATTTCCGAAGTTTTCTAATGTACATACACTTGGAATTGATGAATTATACTTTATAATTCTACCTACTGTTACACCTTTGTTCTTTTGACTCTTACATAACTCTGCAAATTGCTCATAAGTCATATCTATAGTTCCAATACTGTGCTTTGATTTACTAATTCGTTCAATATTGAAATATGCTCCTGACACTCTTATTAAAACATCTGTAGTCTTTGAATCATAAAAGTCAACATCATTATATACTGGTGAAATATGATTTATTGACATTGGTACTAATATAACTGTATACTGTAAGCGCTTCATGTTATCTCCGTATATATCTACTCTATAAAATGTATGCTTACCTCTTTTGAATTTTTTTACAGTTATTGGATTATCATCTGGTACTGCTCTTGATATATTATATATGTAATCACCATTACAATTCTTGATTCTAACATTCTTAAAGTTTGAGCTTGATGTCTCACTTATGAATGTATATCTTTCATCTTTAAACAGTTCTTTCTGTGTTACCATGTCATTTCCTCAAATTATATAGTGATAGTGTCATATTTCTCAAGTATCCTAATTATTCCTGTCTTAAATAGCTCATTTATATAAATGTATCCTGCCTTGATGTGTTTGTCAACTTGATTATCCTTATATAGTTCTACTTCCCAAGCATCACCGTCACACCCAACCACATCAAGGATTGAATCCTTAATCTTATCTAAGTATTCAATTAACTTATTATAGTCATCTTCACTAACTGTAGATGTCTGCTTACCATCTACTTTTGAACCATTAGCATATCTTGTGTCAGTTATAAATAATACTCTGTTATCATATAACTCATATAATGTTGATACCCAACAGTTATTTATGTCTCTTTCACTCCAATTCATGTGGTTCATTGTAGCCACTTTATTCATACCTGTAATTTCACTCATATTTTAACCTGCTATTCTAAAAATTTTAACTTATTTATTATAGAAAATATGCTAGCAACTTAGCTATTGCTAGCATATTTATCTGCATCTATTATTTTTTACATTATTGCTATTAAATTTCTTTCTATACTCTTCACATTTCTGCATTAAATTCTTTAGTTTAGTACTTCTATAACAATCAATATGCCCAAATCTTATATAATATACTAATTCGTATGCACAGGGTTTATTTCTGTTTTCCTTATATATTACTTTAATGTGATCACCATATTCATTATAGTAAGATCTTAATTTGTTATTTTCGTTCTTATGGCCACTTCCATCTGAATAGAATTTATATCATATCATGTTTATCTTCTTTCTTCTATCTAACTCTACATGTCCTCTCTTTCTATCAATGTATCTCTTTGCTCCACTAATAGTCATAAACATCTTTGTTCTTAATCTCATATTAGGTTTTGCTAAGTATCCCTCAATCACATTGTGATTATGTTCATTATATACTACCTGTATATAATCACCATAGCTATTGAAATAATACTGTATCATATCAGTAGAACAAGTTGGTTCAGCTTCTCCACTAAAGTATCTTCTCTTCCACTCTGTTTTTCCTCTTACCATTAGCTGTTTCCTCCTCTAATAACCTTGTTTAAATAATTAAACATCTTTGTATCTGGTAGTGCAAATTCAACAATCTTATATGTTGATTTACTAAATTCTTTTAATAAATTTGATAGTACAAACTCATAGTCCTGCTTAAATACTCCACAACCCCATGCTCCAAGAATAATTCTATCATGTAATTTAGCATCATTAGCTCTATCAGCTACTACTCTCAAGAATGCTATTCTCTGTAGCATAGCTGCATTATTATCATCTTCTGAAAATGCTCCATATCTTTCACTAAGTGAGTTATTAGGTGCTGCACAAGTGATAACGTTACACCTTTTACTTCCCTCTGAATTAAAGAATAATATATCTGGTGAAAATACTGCTCTATCGCTATATAATCCTTTATTCAAGTGCATATTATTATAAGCATAATAGCTTCTCAACTCATTACTTGAAAGTACATTATACAAAAATGAGTCATGACACAAAGCTTCTTCCTGTGCTGAACTACCCTCTATAAACATTCCGCCAGGATGCTTATAACTTGCAAAGTTAAGTACTGTTACACCATCTTCCATAGCATTCATAACAGCCTCAGATGAATACTTATTTGATACTACAAATTCTATATTATCATATATATGTTCTATATTATATCTATATCTGCCATCATATAATCTACTAGTGCTAATAATATCTCCATCACCTGTAAATATAATAGAATTAGTGATTGAGCCCTTAATATCATCTGAGTATTCTTCACTCATTTTTGATGTATGCTCTCTAGCTTTAATTGCAAGTTGTATCTTTTTATCCCAGTTACCCATTTTCTTAATTCCTTTCTAAATTATATAATATATCAGCTTATTTATAAGTTATACCTGTATTATAGTTCGAACTTACAATCTGGTGATATCCAATCTGATGGTATATCCCCAAAATATCCAAATGCTCTACACTTAAAGAACATTGGGCTATGGTCAAAAGTTTCTTCTATATTATCCTCATGTCTCTTTGGTATTTTTATTTCTACAACGCCTATTCTTTTTATCCCTCTGACAACTAAAAATCTAGCAGATTCATCAGGTTTTTCACACATGTAAATTACACCATCTGGTCCTGCTTTTATTCCATCTATTAGTAGCTTGTCAATATTATCTAATGGTGTTGCATGATAAAATACTTTCATATTGTCCTCCAAAATGTTCTATTATCTATTTGTATTTTAACATTATCTATTTGTATTTTGTATATTCACACAATAAAAGAGATATTAGTCATATTGGTAATTTAAAGTTAAGTGTATCTAGTATACTTAGTGAGGCTAAAAATAGCCACCTACATTTATATAGGTGGCTATTCTACTTTTAAATTTATAGCACAATCATAATTTTAACCAATAATTTTTTGTACTGCCTCTTTTACTCTATCAGGTTTAAATGGTTTGACAATGAAATCTTTTGCTCCTCCTTGGATAGCCTCTATAACCATAGCCTGTTGCCCCATAGCTGAGCACATGATACAATTTGCATTAGGGTCAATTGCTCTAATTCCTCTCAAGGCTCCTATACCATCAAGTTCTGGCATAGTAATGTCAAGTGTTACAAGGTCTGGTTTGGTCTCCTTAAATTTCTCAATGGCAGTATTACCATTTTCTGCCTCGCCTGCAATCTCATATCCTGCTTTATACAAGATGTCCTTAAGCATCATGCGCATGAAAGCAGCATCATCAACTATCAGTATCCTTTTTCCCATAATTGTACCTTCCTTTGTAATTTTATGTATTAGTTATCTATACCAAAGTAATTTGAATTTTCAAGAACTTTTATCATCTTCTCCTGAATGTCATTGAATGTAAGTTCTTCATCAACTTTTTCAAATACTTCAGGCATCTTTGCATCCCATAGTGTTACAAAAGTTAACTCTTCTACTAGGTTAGTGTCAACAGTATAAGTATAAGCTACAATCTCTCCATCCTTATATAAAAGTCTAATTTTAGATAAATTATCACCCTCAGCATACTGTACACTAGTATCTGCAATCTCTCCATTATTATGGAAAAATCTAATTTTAGATGAGCCATCATCTTCTTCAGTATACTGTACACTATCATCTACACTCTTATCTTCAGCATACTGTATACTAGCATCTACAATCTCATATTCCGTGTTATTAATAGTTGTAGTTCCTATGAACTTCACAGACTGAGGGTCTATTTCACCTTCACTTGAGATTGTTACATCCTCATTAACAGGATATTCTGCTCTATACACTTTCTGAACTCCATCTTCTTCAATAGCAAGATAATATCCATCAGGTGAGCTATAGTTAGTGTAGATGATTGCTCCATCTTTATCATACAGTTCTGCATAGCTTACTTTATTGTCTTTAGTCACACCAACCTTAGTATTACCTGATGTTATTATAAACGCGTTACTATTTAATACATTGTTAAAACTATCAATATATTTCTGGATATCAGCCTTACTAAGTTTCTTGTCAGCTGCTACAACTTCAAATGTTTCCTTTTTCACTTCATTTGCATCTTTAGAAGGCTTTACTTCTATTGTAGTAGCCTCAATAGAAGCATCTGTAGCTGTTTCTTTCTTCTGAGTATTTCTCTCAGTTCCACAGCCTTCAAGTACTATCATAGCTACCAAAATACTAATAAGTACTTTCTTTTTCATAATGTGTTTCCTCCTTATTTGCCTTAAAAGCAAATTTACCAAATAATTATAATAGTGTCTGAAAGAAAGCTTATTAGACTAATCTTGTTAACGAATTTTTAGCTCCCCATCTACAAGGTGAAGTACACTTAAAATCTTTGAACATACATCTAGGTATAACCTCATCATCATTAGTGATTGAATCAATTTCTAACTGATTCTCCTCAGAAAGATAATCTTTATTACTAATGAAGTCCATTAAACTCTGCTTTGTTCTAAGCATAATTTCAAGCTGTACACAACCACATAATCTTTCTTTACATTTCATTACAAAGTCCTCAAATAAACCTTGCTCTGTGATATCAACAAGTGTACCCTGTGGTATACAGTATTCAACTGATTTAATATCAGCAAGCCATTCATCTTCCAACTTTGCATCTTTAATAATTTCAGGTACATAGAACTCTATAGCATCTTCCAAGAACATCTGGTATCTTAGTGTTCTATGTCTCTGTAATTGTGCAAGCATAGCAAGACTACCCTTGTAATTAAGAGTATATGAATCTGCTATATTTGTATCCTTATGTACAAATTCTTTATGAGATACATCTACATTTATCTTTTCATATCTTCCAGTAGATAATTCTACATATCCTCTATGCTGAGCCTGAAGAAATCTTATGTACTGATTTTTGTTATCGTATACTCTCTTATGCTCAAGCTTAATAGCCTCTTTCAATGCTGTATTAAATTTTGTAGCCTCATCTAATAATTTATTTCTAAAGCTATTCTTAATATCACTATTTAGCAACTCAATTATTAGTTTATCTAAATAATCTTCAATAAGGCAATACTGTCTATATGATACTGTATATTCCATAAATGTTGGTGCAAATACACTAATCATATATCTGGCATTTTCCTGTGCAAGCTTGTATGAT
>JAEEGL013063991.1_pt1 | contig 12292 bp, 10 predicted proteins | sample 9134231 | NCBI WGS metagenome assembly JAEEGL01 (sample SAMN16246548, study PRJNA631951) | gut metagenome | biome: gut microbiome; feature: rumen; material: fiber-attached | host: Bos | place: Iran: Karaj | collected 2018-10 | reverse complement strand
CTCAGGATCTGTAGGCTTCTTCTTGGTAAGAGGAGAAATTGCAAGAGGATGATCCATGATGAATGTAGGCTGGATCAGGTTCTTCTCGCAGAACTCTTCAAAGAAGAGGTTGATGATATCGCCCTTAGTGTGACGATCCTCAAATTCAATGTGGTGCTCCTTGGCAAGTGCCTTAGCTTCCTCATCAGTCTTAACTGCATCAAAGTCGATGCCTGCATACTTCTTGATAGCATCGTTCATTGTAAGACGCTCGAAAGGCTTGCCGAGGTCAATCTCGTTGTCGCCATACTTGATGAGTGTTGTACCACACACCTTCTCTGCAAGGTAACGGAACATTGATTCTGTAAGTTCCATCATTCCTTCATAATCTGTATATGCCTGATAGAGCTCCATAAGTGTGAACTCTGGGTTGTGTCTTGTATCAACACCCTCGTTTCTGAATACACGACCAATCTCGTATACTCTCTCAAGACCACCAACGATAAGTCTCTTCAGATAAAGCTCAAGAGAGATACGAAGCTTTCTCTCCTCATCAAGAGCATTGTAATGTGTGATGAATGGCCTAGCTGCTGCTCCACCTGCGTTCTCAACAAGCATTGGAGTCTCAACCTCAAGGAAGTCTCTGTCAGCAAGGAAGTTACGGATCTCACGAAGGATTGCTGATCTCTTCTTGAATGTCTCTTTAACGTCCTCATTCATGATAAGGTCAACATATCTCTGTCTGTAACGAATCTCTGTATCTGTAAGTCCGTGGAACTTCTCTGGAAGTGGCATAAGTGACTTGGATAAAAGAGTCAGCTCCTTAACATGAACTGAAATCTCACCAGTCTTAGTTCTGAAAGCAAAGCCCTTAACACCGATGATATCTCCGATATCCATCTTCTTGAAATCAGCATAAGCCTCGTCTCCAAGGTCATTTCTGGAAACATAGAGCTGCATACGTCCGTCTCTGTCCTGAAGGTTAGCAAATGAAGCCTTACCCATAACACGCTTAGACATCATACGTCCAGCAAGTGAAACCACCTTCTCTGCTGGTACATCTGAAAGAGCTACTGTAATTGCCTTGCCCTCTTCATCTGTAGGAACAACAAACTCAAGAGAATCGAAGTTATCTCTGATTGTCTGTGTGTGATGTGTCTGATCGTACTTAACGATCTGGAAAGGATCTCTTCCTGCTGCCTGAAGCTCAGAAAGCTTATCTCTACGAACCTGACGAAGACGTCCAACGTCCTCTGCTGGTGCATTCTGCTGATTGTTCTGCTGATTATTATCTGCCACTTTTCTTCCTCCGTTATAAACCACATAAATTCTTAGTTAAAGAGCCAGCGAAATCTGGTAAATCGCTGGCCCCCTATAATTATCTTAATATTGCTAAGTCCTAAGTGTAAGTGTCATCTGATGACATTACATTCTATCAAACCTCTGATCTCTCGATGCTGATTACCTTGTACTTGATTGTGCCAGCCTGTGTCTCAACTGAAACAGTCTGACCCTTCTTGGCACCGATAAGAGCCTTACCTACAGGTGACTCGTTAGAAATCTTGCCCTTAAGTGAATTAGCCTCTGATGAACCTACGATCTTGTACTCAAGTTCCTCATCAAACTCAAGGTCCTTGATCTTAACCTTACATCCGATGCTGATCTTGTTGAGGTCAACATCCTCTTCTACAACAACCTCAGCGTTCTTGAGGATCTTCTCGAGGGCTTCGATTCTAGCCTCGATATCTCTCTGCTCGTCCTTGGCTGCATCGTACTCAGCGTTCTCAGAAAGGTCGCCCTGTTCTCTAGCTTCCTTGATCTTCTCAGCTACTTCCTTACGCTTAACAACTTTCAGCTCATGAAGCTCATCTTCATACTTCTTGAGTCCTTCATAAGTTAAAATGTTCTTCTTTTCTTCCATTTCATAACCTACCCTTCATAATAGATTAAACCGCGCAACTGCGGGCTCTATGAGCATCTTTATTGATATAATATTACTTAAAAAAGCTATTTTAACTTTGCTATTATATAGTCTATAAAAACATCTGTCAATCACTAAAAACGCCCCTTTTGAGCTATTTCCGATACATTTATTCGTTCATGCGCTTGTGATATGCCGCTATTTCTTTACATTTTGACAATTTCGTAACACAATTAATAGCGAGTATTAAATATTTATTAATAAGAAAAAGAATCCACACTTTCGATGATACAAGTGGATTCGGGGAGATTATTATGAGGAAAAAATTTCTATCTGCCGGCAAAAGAGCTATGGCACTTGCATCTGCTCTTTTTATCCTGACAGCTACTGGTTGCAGCTTCAGATCAGCCGATTCTGACGAGAGCCAGACACCAGACACTTCATTGACCACAGAATCAACTGCAGAAACCAGCGCAAGCGCCGATAACACCGAAGCTTCGGCAAAAGACATTACGCTGACAACCTTCCATTTCTCATCCAAGGTTGACGGTGTAGAAAGAGCTACCGGCCAGTACACAGACATTACTTTTTCAGACGAGATCAAGCAGAAATACCCTAAGCTTGTGGACAAAATTAACGAGTTGACTGATGCATGGGAGACCTATATCAGCCAGGGTGTAGGCGAGTTCGCTATCTGGTACGACGAATCGATGGATACGGATACTCCTTACAACAACGATCAGGGCGTTGATATCATAAGATTTGATGACAGGATGTTTACCGTTCTTGTAGCAGAATCTAGCTACGCTGGCGGCGCTCATCCTAACCATTCAACAACCTTTTATAACATTGATCCAGTTACAGGTGAGACCATCTATCTCAAGAATGTCCTGAGAAACCCTGATGAATTCCCGGCTACCATCAGAGAATGGCTTGAAAAGACCTACCCTGAGACCCTCGAAGAAATCGACAGCTTTAATTTTGAAGACAGCGATGTATTTGAGGCCAAGCTCAATAATGAAACCTACAGCTATTCTGTAGACGATGCAGGTCTTCACATTCTCTTTTCCCCATACGAGGTTGCAAGCTACGCTACGGGCTTTATCGGTGTTGATTTCTCTTATGATGATTACCCCGACCTTGTTCAGGATGCTTACAAAATGGATGCTCCTGCCGATATGGAGAGCCGCATAAACCTTGTCGATGCTGGCACTATTGACGTAGAAGCCAAGGACATTCCTTTTGAGGATTATTCTGATGAGTATGATGTAAAACTCATAGATAATCCATCCTGGGATTACTACTTCAATGGCTCTTACAAGAAGGACACTGAGCGCCACTACTTATCTCTTTCTCAGACAAAAGAACTTACTACTGACTGGCTCGATACAGAAGTATGGGCTTCAGACCACGGCGTAAGTGTAGCTCAGCCTGAATACTCAGATGAGAACTACACTTATTCTCCATACAATCCTGTTGAATATAGCTACATGTATAACTCTCTATGCATCTCAACAGTTAGTGACAATGTCATTGTTGGTGACTATGACCTCACAGAGCTCTGCAACGGCCCCGACCAGAAGGAAGGCAGAAACTCAGATCAGACCGAGTACCTTCGCTACGCCAAGATTGTTGATGACATTCTCTACCTTGAGATCAGCCACTGGGCCTATGCTTCAGAGGGACCAGACAACGCCTACATCGTTGCTATCGACATAAATACAGGCGAAGTCATCTTCAGATCTCAGCCACTTGTTGCTAACGGCTTCAATTTCCTCGTTGTGGACGACACCATAATCTGCGGCTATGGATTTACTGATGAACCTGATTTCATCTATCTCCTTGACAGATACGATGGTTCGGTAAAAGAGAAGATTCCTGTAAAGTCAGCTCCTTATCAGTTCGAGCTGGTGGATGATACACTCTATGTAGCAACTTATAATACAGAATACGAGTTCAAAGTCACAAGATAATAAACCAATCCCATAACTCGATAATAGTATTTGGTCAATTAACATTATAAAAAACACTATGAGCGTGGCTTTCGGCCCTCGTTCATAGTGTTTTATTTTAGCTTAACATAACCCTCTTACATGCTTCCTTAAGCGAATCCATGTCGGTCATCTGATTTATCTCATTTCTGAATCTTGCACTTCCCGGCATTCCGACGGTGTACCAGGACACGTGCTTACGCATCTCGCGGATTCCGATGAACTCTCCCTTATACTTGAGTTGTAGATCAGCATGTCTGATAACTGTATCGTATATCTCCTGCGCTGTTGGGCGTTCGCAGGCTTCTCCCATCTCGAAATAGCTCTTTATCTCACGGAAAAGAAATGGATTCCCCTGGGCAGCTCTGGCTACCATAACGCCGTCGCACCCTGTCTCTTCAAACATGCGCTTCGCGCTAGGTCCATCAACTACATCACCATTACCGATAACAGGAATTTTAAGAGCTTCCTTGACCTGTCTGATAATGGTCCAGTCAGCCCGGCCTGAATAGTACTGCTCTCTTGTTCTTCCGTGGACTGCAACTGCTGACGCGCCGCCTTCCTGAGCTGCAAGAGCGCACTCGACCGCATTTACTGATGCCTCTGTAAAACCTCTTCTGATCTTGACTGTAACAGGTCTGTCTGAAACCTCTGTAAGTGCCTTAACAATCTTCTCAATAAGCTCAGGGTTCTTCATAAGAGCGGAGCCCTCACCGTTTCCAACGACCTTGGGAACGGGGCATCCCATGTTCACATCGAGAATATCATAAGGCCTGTCCTTAATCATCTCTACTGCCTGCTGCATTATTTCAGGCTCTGATCCAAAGAGTTGAAGTGAAACCGGGTGCTCGTCCTCATGAATTTCCATGAGCATGTTTGTATTCTTGTTCTTGTAGGTGATGGCCTTGGCACTTACCATTTCCATGCACACAAGACCTGCTCCCATTTCTCTGCATAACAGACGAAACGGCAGGTCTGATACACCTGCCATTGGTCCAAGTATTATATTATTGTCCAGGGTTACGTTCCCTATCTGTAACTTGCCGTAGCCTGACATATCGTTCCTTTCACTATCCAAATGAATACGGATTGTTCCGCGCCATGCGCTCTCACAATCCTGCAAACCATTCGGAAATCGTGGGGCCCTTCCCACTTTTTTCCTCATGTTTTTGCGGGTCATAAAGTCTATCGTCCACTCACAAGCAAGCTTGAAGTGGTCTCAGACTTTCGCCCCTATTCATCCAAAATATCTGCCGGATTCTCGTGCAGAACATAAATCCTGTAATAGAGTCCAAGAGCCTCAAAGAGATCCTGTCTCTTACGTCTTACTTCGCTCACAAGAAGACCTGCTGTGATCTCATCGTAAGTGATATCCTCTTCATCAGCATTTGTTTCCATACTGATAGTTCCGTCCTCTTCAAATACTATCGTGAAGATTCCACCAGCTTCCTGGGTAAAGAGAACACTGATTATATTGAGCTCTTTTTTGATGCTCTCAGGAATCTGCTTAAATACAGGGTTAAAATAGTACTTCTGCTCATAAGCATTGGCTCCGCACAAAACTACTCTTCCGCCTGCTGCCTGCTCAAAAACCCTTCCCTTATTGGTCTTCTGCATCTCATCAATCTTGAAATCTTTTTCCTCTTCCGTGGTCATATCCTTGTCACGGAATTCCTTGTTATATTGTTCTTCAAAATCCTTAGCACTCATTTCTTTTGCCCTTACTACTATTATTTATCCATCACTCAGGTGCATTTTGATTATCAAACTCCTTGAGCTGTGGCTTGGTTCTGCGGTTCTTCTCATAGAGAATCTGAAGTCCCCTAAGTGTCAGTATCGGATCGTAGACATCTATCTCTTTGGTCTCATCTGCAATGAGTCTTCCAAGACCTCCTGTCGCAATGACCTTGGTGTTCATAAGACCTGACTCTTCCTTCATCTTATCGATTATGTACTTGGTCTGCCCGATCTGTCCGTAGATAAGTCCCGCCTGCATACTGGATATCGTCTCCTTGGCCAGAATTCCTGCAGGTTTCTTGATCTCTATCTCAGGAAGCTTGGCTGTATCCTGCCACAGAGCCTTGGCTGAAATTCTGATTCCGGGACATACAACTCCGGTAAAAAACTCACCTTTTTCATTTATCATAATATAGGTAGTTGCGGTTCCAAAGTCAACCACAAGAACAGGACCGCCGTAAATCTCATATCCTGCGACAGCGTCAACAATAAGATCCGGCCCTACTTCTCTGGGATTGTCCAAAGAGATCTTAATACCGGTCTTGATACCAGGGCCCACAAGATATGGCTTCTTGCCAATATATTTAACTATCGCATTGACAAGTGCATGCATGACCTTGGGCACAACGCTTGCGATCATGACACCCTCAATCTTGTCTTTATCCACATTGTTGATGTTCATAAGGGCCAGAAGCTCAAGTCCATACTCATCAGATGTCCTTGTAGTTCCCGTAGTCATCCTAAAAGAGCTGACCATTTTGTCGCCCTTGAACACGCCATATGTAATATTTGTATTTCCTACATCTACTACCAGAATCATTTTCTACCTCAGTTTATCATAGGTTTGTTTTTCCTCAGAAAAACGTGATCCTATGCATATCCATACAAGCCACGCACTGATACTTCGCCGGCGTTGATCTCGTACTCTTCGCCATCTTCATTGGATACTATAAGTGCCCCGAGAGAATTGATCCCGTGCGCTATAGCCTCATATTCTCCCTTTGGATCAAGCACTTTGACAATCTTATGCCTGTTGATGAGCCTTACTTCATATTGTTCATGCAAAAGAGTCAGATCATAGTTTACAGAGTACTTCTCATAGTTCTCTTCAAAACGCTTCATACAGCACGCAATTACATCTTCTCTTGCCAGCTCCACTCCCGTAGTTGTCAGGATTGAGCCCGCTATATCTTTTATTTCCTCAGGAAATTCTGTCATGTTCACATTTATTCCAACACCTATTACAACGTCTCTTATGGTATTGTCATCATTCATGTGAAGCTCAGTAAGTATACCACATATTTTTTTACCTGCAATGACTATGTCGTTGGGCCACTTGATCTGTGGAAAATACTTGCACTCAGTAATGATCTGTCCCGGGATATTAACCTCAGTTGACCTGCTGAGCTGTGCATCCCTTGCACTAACCAGTGCATCCTCGATACCCTCAGCAATGGAAAGCCCCATTATAAGTGTCAGCATCGAAATGCGCTCAGGCGGTGCATCCGGTCTTATCAAAAGACTCATAGCGATATTATCTGTCCGTGGTGTCTCCCAGCTTCTGCCTCTTGAACCTCTTCCCTTAGTCTGAAGATCAGCAACAACTAAAGTTCCGGAAGGTGCTCCAAGCACTCCAAGTTCTCTTGCGTCATCGTTGGTTGAGCCGGTCTTTTCTTTATATATAAGATTCTGACCAGCCCATTTGGTATGTATTTTTTCTGCGATAGTCTCCTGATTCATGTTTTTTCTTCCTTTATGCCTTAATATTCCGTCGTATTTAATCAAGATTATTTTTGTCTTGATTATGTTGATTATTATTACACAATACTAATATATATGCTTTCCATTTATACATCAACTCTTATATTATTCGCCCTTTTTAAGAGTTGCATACATAACAGCCTTAATAGTGTGCATACGGTTTTCCGCCTCGTTAAAGACAATTGATCTGTCAGATTCAAAGACTTCATCCGTAACTTCCATCTCATTTAAGCCGTATTTTTCTTTAATTTCCTTGCCTATGCCTGTATTGAGGTCGTGGAAGGATGGAAGGCAATGCATGAATACGCACTTATCCCCTGCATTATTCATAATGTCCATTGTAACCCTGTATGGCTCAAGGTCCTTGATCCTCTCTTCCCATACACTGTCAGGTTCTCCCATTGACACCCAGATATCTGTGTAAATAACGTCTGCCCCCTTGGTTCCTTCTATAGGATCCTCACAGAAATCAATTATTGCCCCTGTCTTTTTGGCAATATCAAGGCAAGTCTCAACCAGCTCTTTTTCCGGGAAGTATTTCTTGTTGGAGACTGCAGTAAAATGCATTCCCATCTTGGCGCATACAACCATCAGCGAATTTCCTGTGTTGTATCTCGCATCGCCCATGTATACCAGGTGAATTCCGTTCAGCTTGCCGAAATGTTCTTTTATTGTCAAAAGATCTGCAAGCATCTGCGTAGGATGAAATTCATTGGTAAGTCCGTTCCACACAGGAACTTTGCTGTATTTGGCAAGAGTTTCAACTATTTCCTGCTCAAAGCCTCTGTATTCAATTCCGTCATACATGCTGGAAAGAACGCGTGCTGTATCGGCAATGCTCTCTTTTTTGCCAATCTGTGAATCTGTAGGGTTGAGATAGGTTGAACCCATTCCCAGGTCACTTGCCGCTACTTCAAAAGAGCATCTGGTTCTTGTACTTGTCTTTTCAAAGATAAGTGCGATGTTCTTGCCCTTTAGCTCATCGTGAAGAATTCCCTTTTTCTTTTTCTCTTTCAGCTCTGCTGCCAGATCAACTAGATACTTGATCTCCTCTGGTGTATAGTCCAATAGTTTCAAAAAATCACGTCCGTAAAGATTCATACCAATTCAATCCTCCTTCTTACGCATCTCCAATGTATATTGGCATAATCATAGCACATAAATATGCAAATAGGCAATAAATATTCATGATTTATGCATATTTATACAAAACCATCATCTGTAGGAGAATTATGTATTTGAATGTAGCATGGTCCGCAGAAATGCGCAGTTCTCGGACGAGGACGATAATTCATAAGACGAAAAAAGACAGATTTGCTGACTGGCCTGAATAACATGAAAGGAAGCAAATCTGTCTTTTTAAGTTTTTATGAATTACGCCGCAGACGAAAACAAGCATTTCTGTGGACTAGCTATTACCAAAATACATGAGCTCCGATGATAATACCCTCTCGCCCGTTAACTCTTCTAAAATGAAGTGCACCGCCAACAGTAGTCTCGCCGTTAATAGCTGCCTGAGCCGCCTGATAGTTGGCATCTGCAATCTTACCACTGTTATATACTCTTGCTACGGTTCCGTTAAGAGCCGGTGTGAACTGACCTGAAGCATAGATAACGCTGTAAATACTGTTAGGATAAGCTCCACTCTTAACTCTGTTGAGAACAACCGCACCGACAGCAACTCTTCCTTCATAAGGCTGATTGCCTGCCTCGCACTGGATAAGCGCTGCAAGGAGTTTGACTTCATCAGCATCTGCACTGACAGCGCCGCGATTCTTGGTAAGAGAAGCTTTCTTCTCAGCCTCTTCACGAATCTTGATAGCCGCAATAGTCTCGCCCTGGTCGATCTTGAACTCGCTTGTTACATAATCGGACTGAACATAACCTGTTTCATCGTTGTAATCAACGCTGATCCAGCCATTGCCCAGATCCTCAATCATATCTACAAATACTTTTTCTGTGAGAACTCCAAGTACCTCGGCATTCTCATCAGCCTCTGCTCTGATATTAAGAGCATTACTCTGGCTGGTAACTATCTGCTTACCAACATCAGCAGCAAGGCTAAGTGCGTCCTCATCAAAGAGAAGGTAATCATCCTTGGCCCAACCAATCAGGTCGCCTGACTGTAACTTGGTCCATCCATCTCTTCTCTCGAGAATCTTACCCCCACAGTCTTTGTACAGGACTCCAACCTTGGCAGAATCCTCACTGGGCTCTTCTCTTACATTCATGGCCCTGGACACATTGGCCATTACAATTTTGGTCTCTGTCTCGTCGGCAGTGCTGGATGCGCTGCTGGCATCAGATGACTTATCAACGCTAGAAGCTACCTGAACTTCATAAGCATCAGCATCAATACCAAGTGGTGAAACGGGACTGATAATGTTCGAAATACCTGCCGCAACATCAGACATTGTCTTGTTGCTCCGGGCATCTACTGTTAACCCCTGAGAAAGTGTTAGAACGAAGATGAGACCACAAATAATGAAAAGTCTCATTATCCCACGGGATAACGTCGCCACTTTATTCATATCTTTGCTATCCTCTTATTTATTCCTATATTTAGCAACAAATGTCTTGCGCACAATTATTACATAATTGTTGCAATTTGTTACTATCACGAAAACATAAAGATATTAGCAAAAATTGTCATCTTTGTCAAATTTTAATACATTTATAAGTTGAATAATGCAAGAAAATTACAGGCTTTTACTCTTGTCAATGCAGGCAGTTACCGCATCTATCACTGCTGCACGAAATCCTTTTTCCTCAAGTACTCTTACAGCCTCAATTGTAGTTCCTGCAGGTGAGCAAACCATGTCTTTGAGCTCTCCCGGATGTTTGCCTGTCTCTAAAACCATCTTGGCACTACCAAGAACTGACTGGGCAGCAAACTCATAGGCCTGTTTCCTTGGCATTCCACCTGCCACAGCCGCATCAGCCATAGCTTCTATGAAAAGAAATACATAAGCAGGTGATGATCCGCTTACACCCACTACAACATCCATCATTGATTCAGGAACTGTATAAGCCTTACCAAAGCTCTCTAAGAGCTCCATGATAAAGTGATAATCGTTGTCGTCCACAAGGTCATTTCTGCACACAGCTGAGCATCCCTCAAGTACAAGAGCAGGAGTGTTGGGCATTACTCTTACAAGCTTGACGGGTTTCTCAAACTCTTTTGCCAGCCAGCTGATTGTCTTACCGGCAGCGATGCTGACTACAATCTTGTTGTCATCGATGCTGTCCATGATATCAGCAATCACAACCTTGAGATACTGTGGCTTAACAGCCAGAAAGATAATATCCGCATCCTTGGCAACTGCCTCATTAGAGTTGCGGATCTGAATGCCATACTTGTTAGACACCTTAAGTCTTGTTGCCTCTGTTGCTGCTGTTCCAATAATCTCATTAGGTCCCATGAGCCCTTTGGCAAGAATACCGCCGATAATGGCCTTAGCCATGTTTCCAAGTCCGATAAAACCAATTGTCATATCATTCTCCTCCTGTGTCATAGCACTTGATATTATTCTAACCTTAACTGCTTATTACTTGCCCCTTCTCTGTCTGGAAGCTTCAAATGTCAGTATTGCTGATGAAGTTGCCGCATTCATGGACTCAACCTCGCCCTTCATAGGGATAAGGATATATGTATCAGCCGCATCTGCTGTTTCCTTGGTAAGTCCGTTGCCCTCATTACCAATGAGAAAAGCTGTGGGCTTCGTATAATCAAATTCGTCGTAGTTCTTGGTTCCCTTGAGATGAGCCGCATAAGTATGAATGCCGCTCTTACCGAGAGTTTTCAGAATCTCAGGAACGCTTTCCACGTAAATAAAGGGCATTCTGAAGATTGAGCCCATGGTTGATCTGATAACCTTGGGATTATAAATATCTGCCGATCCCTTACTGAGTATGATTCCGGTTACTCCTGCTCCCTCACCGGATCTTAGCATAGTACCAAGATTTCCGGGATCCTGGATATTCTCAAGAACAAGGATAAGTGGTTTAGCGCCCTCATCATCCTGATTGTAACCTTCAAGAACTTCTTCCATCGTGTAGTGATACTGACTGACAACTGCCAGAACACCCTGTGGTGTCTGGGTTGCTGCCATCTTCTTCATCACTTCGTCGGAAACTGTTTCTGCTCCGTATCTCCACAGAATTTCCTTGTCATCTTCGCCAGCACCATCAAGAAAACGCTCAGTTACATACACTTCTCTTACCTGTAGAACCGGTGCTTCCCTTAGCATCTTCATGCCTTCTATAACAAAAACATCATCCTCACGACGTGCCTTGCTCTTCTCTATATAGTTAACGACCTGCTTAACTCTATCGTTGTTTACACTTGTAATCATAAAAACCTCTATCTAAATAATATCACCAAAGAAAATATAAACTAGTATAGCATACTTTAACCTACACATTCCAAACATTATCACACGTTATTCTGTATGTAGACATAGTGAAAAATTAGTGCAGTTCTTGAGCAGAATACTTGGCGAGGTATTTTCGAGCCTAGTATGAGCCACGGGTGCGCACTTAACGAGGTAATGCCGAGTTTAGTGCATCATCCCACGGCCGAGGACGATAATTCATAAGACGAAAAAAGACAGATTTGCTGACTGTTCTGAATAACATGAAAGGAAGCAAATCTGTCTTTTTAAGTTTTAATGAATTACGCCGCAGACGAAAACCAGCATTTCTGCGGACTTGCTTATATCAATTACAGGATACGAGCGATCTCGTACATGTACTCGTTGATATTCTTCTTCATTGCAAGAGCCTCGTCGATGTCGTAATCAACGAACTGGCCATTGCGATAACCAACTACTCTGTTGGTCTTGCCAGCTGCAAGGATATCTGCTGCATAGCATCCCATCATTGATGCGTAAACACGGTCCTT
>JAEEGL011571862.1_pt1 | contig 12292 bp, 8 predicted proteins | sample 9134231 | NCBI WGS metagenome assembly JAEEGL01 (sample SAMN16246548, study PRJNA631951) | gut metagenome | biome: gut microbiome; feature: rumen; material: fiber-attached | host: Bos | place: Iran: Karaj | collected 2018-10 | reverse complement strand
CCACCCCAGAAGAATCCTACAGGAGAGTTACAAACAGCCCAGTCACCATATGTGTCACCTGAGTTTCCAGCCATTACGTAGTTGATGAGCCAAGCAGGTCCGAAGAAACCGAAACATGGCTTTTCACCAGCTTCCTGCATATCAGCATACCAAGCTTCTGTCCAGTCCTGTGTTTCGTTTGACCAACCATTGTCTGTAAGAGCTTTAGATGCATCGAGGAATGCTTCACGTTTTGGATCAAGATAAAGTTTTCCGTTTACGATCCAACCTTTGTCAGCAGAAGCTTCATAAGCATGCCAGATGTCTCCGTCACCAGAAACGATAGCAACACCTTTTTCTCCACACTTTGCAGCAGCTTCCCAGAACTTGTCCCAAGTCTGTGAACCACCACCGATAGCAGCTTCGATAGCTTTTGGATCATCTGTTCCGAATACTGTCTTAGCAACTGATCTGTTGTAGATGAAACATCCACCAGTAGCCTGATATCCGAGACCAACTACATCACCCTTAGGGCTTGTTCCGATATCTACTGTATAAGGAGCGATATCAGCCTTCTTAAGAGCTGCGTTGATATCAATACCAAGATCTTTATATGGAGCAGCGTAGTCAGCCATGTCGCCCTGTGTATATTTAAGAACGAATGCAGCTTCTGCACCATAAATATCAACATCTCCGTTCTGGAGAGCAGGAATAAGAGCTGGTTCGTATTCCTGGTTTGTTGTAGCGATGATTGTAGTCTCAAGTTCGAAATTCAATTCTGGGTGAGTAGCCTTGAACTTCTCAACCATACCTGGGATTTCATCTGTGAAAGACCACAAATTAATCTTTGTTGGAGCTGATTTACCAGCTGGCTTCTTTGAACATCCTGTGAACAAAGCAGCGGCGATTGTGAGTGCACACAATACTGTTAGGATTTTTTTCATTTTCCTTCCTCTTGTAATTAGTTTTTTTATATTAGGGTATAACCCCTATTTATTAATATTGTACTCCATAACCGCAATTTTTGCAAAAAAAAAATATAAAAAAGAGACATTTTTTACCACAGTTAAACGATTAACTTTTATTTTTTTCTCACCTTTTTTTCCAAACTGTGCTATCATGAGACGTACGAAGGATTGCATATGAAAAAACGTACTTTTAATCCCAAGCTTGCAATGTTTCTCTCATCTACTTTTATTACAATTGTATTTGCTATAATTGTAATAGTACTTGAAAAATTCGTTTTTCCTGATGCACTCGATAAATATGCAGCTCTAACCTACCTTCTTATAATCATATTTCTTTCTTTTTCTGAAATGAAAATAATGGATTTCTTCCAGAAAAAGCAGATATTTCCAATGTATTATGATTCCCTCACTAAATTGTGGACACGCCAGCACTTTGAGCAAGAGGCAACTAAGCAGTTAAAAGCTAATCCTAAGGTAAAATTCATGCTTGTAGAGGCAGATATCCGTGGATTTAAGTTCATAAATCAGACTTATGGTGAAGAAGCTGCTGATAAACTGATTGTTTATTATTCAAAAATCGTAAATCACTTTGCAGAAAAGTTTCATGGTATAATAGGAAGAGGTTTTGCAGACAGATTTTATATTCTATTAAAAGTAACTTCTGTTCAAAAAGCAATGAATGAGTTTAAAACAAACATGGTTCTTTGCGAAGAAATGACTGCAAAATCAGATATTCCGTTTTTTCCTAAATTTGGAATTGCTTTCCTTTTGCCTGATAATAAAAAACGCGATATTACAATCCAGGGATTAATCGGACAGGCTTCCTTTGCAAAAAGCGCAATTAAGGATGATGCAACAACAGCATATTCAGTTTATAACTCACGCCTTCAGGAACGAATAAACGAAGAACACTATATAGAAGGAAAAATGCAGCAGGCCTTGGCCGACGGAGAGTTCTTTGTTGTATATCAGCCAAAGATTTCGCTTAAGGATGAAAAGGTTTGTGGAGCCGAAGCACTTGTACGCTGGAATAATCCGGAACAGGGCTTTATGACTCCAGATAAGTTTATTCCGCTTTTTGAACGAAACGGCTTCATTAAAAAGCTCGACTTTTTTGTTTACGAACAGGTATTTAAACTTTTAGAACGTCAGCTTGCAAACGGCGAAAAGGTTGTGCCAATTTCTGTAAACATGTCGCGCAACCATAACAAGCCAGAAAAATTTATTCACGATTTTCTTGAATTGTTCAATAAATATAATGTTCCGCCACAGTATGTTCAGCTTGAAATAATTGAGCGATCTTTTATGGACAGCAATACACTTGGCGAAATTACAAAGCGCCTTCACAACGAAGGATTTTCGGTAGCCATGGATGATTTTGGAAGCGGAGAATCTTCCTTGAATATGCTTACGTCAATTCCTGTTGATGTGCTAAAGTTTGACAGGGTGTTCCTGCTTTCTTCAACAAACGAAGACGGCTCTATGAATGCTAAATCTGCAGAGTTCATTCAGATTCTTATAAACTTAAGCAAGAACCTTGATAAGCAGTCTGTTTTTGAAGGTGTAGAAACAAAAGAACAGAGAGATTTCCTTAAGTCAATTAACTGCGACATGATTCAAGGATACTTTTATTCAAAGCCGTTGAGCGAGCAGGATTATCTGGAGTTTTTAAAACTACATATTTAAGGGCCCTTCGACAAGCTCAGGGACCCCGGTGAAAACATTACAGTTCTGCCAATGCCTTATTCAAAAGTTCAGTTGCCTGCTTAGGATTTGCTTTACCCTGAGACATCTTCATTACCTGCCCCATGAGCCATCCAACTACATTAGTCTTTCCACCCTTGTAGTCTTCAACAGCTTTTGGATTTGCGGCAATTACATCCTGAACAATTTTTTCAATTGCACCGGCGTCGCTTACAACTTCCATGCCCTTCTCTTTTATGATGTCAGATGGCATTTTGTTAGAAGCGAGCATTTCTGCAAATACTTCCTTACCCTGCTTTGAAGTGATTTTCTGATCTTCAAGAGCATCGGCAAGCTGAGCAATATGAGCTGGTGTTATAGAAACATCGTTTATAGTCTGTTTTTTCTCATTCAAAACTGCAAGAAGTTCTGCAAGAATAAGGTTTACGGCACGCTTAGGATTCTTTGATTTTTTAGCAGCCTCTTCAAAGAACATTGCAAGGTCTTTAGAAGAAGTAATAGTTTCTACGTCAAAGTCGCTCATTCCGTACTGAGCCTTATAGCGAACGCGTTTAGCTTCAGGAAGTTCACCAACTGCTTCTTTTGCAGCGGCAATAAGTTCTTCGCTTACAGTAAAAGGCTTGATATCAGGTTCAACAACAAAGCGGTAATCAACGAAAGAGTTTTTAGTACGCTGAACAACAGTCTTTCCTTCTTCGTCGTTCCAACCCATTGTTACCTTAAAGCCAGGGTTGAATTCCTGTCTGTCTTCCATAAATTCTTTAAGCTGACGCTGAGCTTCGTATGCACAGGCATCCTTGATTTTCTGGAAAGAGTTAAGGTTTTTAATTTCGGAAATTGGTGTATGCCAGAGCTTGCCGTCTTCCCAAACATTAAGGTTGATATTGGCATCGCAACGCATGTTACCTTCTTCAAGGTTACCGTTTGTTACTTTTACATAACGAAGGATTTCCTGCACAGTCTGCATAAAGAGAGCTGCTTCTTCAGGACTAGTCATATCTGGCTTTGTTACAATTTCTATAAGAGGTGTACCACAGCGGTTGTAGTCAATATAAGAGTGTGCGCCCTGAAGGTGAAGAGACTTACCTACGTCCTCTTCAAGGTGGATTCGTTCAACGCGAACACGGCGATATTTTCCATCGATGATACAATCATCACCCTTGAAGTTTTTTGTACGGCATTTTTCGCCACCAGGCTGTTCGTCTTTTGGATAATGAATAAGAGGAAGATCAACATAACCGTCTGTACAAAGAGGAATATCATACTGAGTAATCTGATAGCCCTTTGCAAGGTCAGGATAAAAATAATGCTTGCGGTCAAATTTTGTATAGCGAGCAATGTTACAGTTCAAAGCCTGTCCTGCAACTGCACCAAGCTCTACATAGCCTTTAGAAATGCGTGGCATGGCACCAGGAAGTCCAAGACAAACAGGACAAACACGTGTATCTGGCATGCCGCCGTATCTGTTTTCGCAGGCACAGAAGGCCTTTGTTTTAGTTAAAAGCTGTGTATGAATTTCGCAACCAATTACAATTTCCCACTTATCAATCATCGTTGACCTCTTTTTTATTTCCGCGGGCCCTGAGCTTGTCGAAGGGCACCTGATAATCATTGTATTATATAGAAAAAATCAGGCTTTCTCAATATGCCATTATCTTAAAACTACGTAAGTCTTACCAGTACCGCCATCTTCGGGAGGGGCGAAATCAAAGGACTGGACTACCGGTGAATGAGAAAGATAATCACGAACAGCCTGCTGTAAGATGCCATCGCCTTTACCGTGGATTACGCTGAAGTGCGGGAAGTTCTGTAGAGTGCACAAATCTATCTGGTGTTCAAGAGCTTTGATTGCTTCTTCGGCACGCATACCCAAAAGGCGTAGTTCAAAAACAGGACGTTCTTCTTTTGTTGAAGACTGTAAATCATACGAAACATCAGGAGAAAGATTTTTACTGCTGGAACGAACAAGTCGCAAATCTTTTTCTTTTACAGTCATTTTTACGCTGCCAAACTGAACGTTCCAGACACCTTTACGGGCAAGGTCTATGAGGATTCCTTCATTATGAGTAGAACCGGCTGTAACAGTTGCACCTGGGGCAAAAACTAAAGGCTCTTCTTCTGAAGCAGATTTTCCAGAAGCACTTGAATCTGCGGCCATAACAGGAGTTGCATATTTAAGGGCTTCGGCATTGCTAAGCTTGCGTTTTGTTTTTTTGTTTGAACCAGACTGCTTTTGACGAGCCTCGGCTTCTTTCTGGAAGGCCTGCTCCTGTGCACTAAGCTTTTCTTCTTCAAGTTCAATTTTATTATCAAGACGGTCTACATCCTTTTGCAAATCGGAAATAAACTGTTTAACGCCAACAGTCTTTTCGCGGGTAAGCTCCCCTTCCCTGATTTCTCGAACAAGATTTTCAAGGGTGCGACGACTGTGAACTAAGAAATCGTGCATTTCCTGCTGATGTCCTTTTTTAAGCTCGTTTTCTTTACGACGCAACGAAAGCTCTTTTTCTTTTATGCGCAAATCCTTTTCTTCAACTTCCTTCTGGAGCATGCGTGCCTTGTGCTGAATGCGGTCAAGCTCTGCATGCTTTTTGTTCAAGCCCTTTATTAAAGAAGAAACATCGGCCTGCTCGGTGGCAATATAATTTTTTGCATGATTCACAACTTCCTGAGGCAAGCCTGATTTTCTTGCAATTGCAATAGCGTGACTTTCACCGGGAATACCCATCATCAGCTTGTAAGAAGGAGAAAGGGTGCTTGTATCAAATTCAACGCTTGCATTTACGCATTTTGAATTTGTGTAGCCGTAGTTTTTAAGAATGCCCATATGAGTTGTAACAAGCACAAAGGCATTTTTTTCTATAAGAGTATCAAGCACAGACATTGCAATTGCAGTACCTTCCTGAGGATCTGTACCACTGCCAAGCTCATCAAGAAGAACAAGAGAATGCTTTGTAGCACCGGTAACAGCCTGAGCAATATTTTTCATATGACCGCTGAAGGTACTAAGGCTCATATCAATATCCTGACTGTCGCCAATATCGGCAAAAAGCTCTTTGAAAACAGGAAGCCTTGTACCCTCTGCAGCAGGAACAGGAAGTCCCGCCTGATTAAGCATAGAAAAAAGTGCAAATGTTTTAAGAGAAACAGTTTTACCGCCGGTGTTCGGACCAGTAATAATTAAAACACGCTTGCCGTCCATAAAATAAAAATCAATTGGGACAGCCTTCTGTCCAAGCAGCGGATGACGCGCCTTCAAAAGCAGCGGAGGCTCTCCAATAGCAGAAACAGCATAAGTACAGTTATTTTCGTTTCCCCAGCGTGCAGCGGCACAAGTTGTATCCATCAAAAGCATAACAGGATGAGCCTGACGGAAAAGCGGAATAGATGGCTGAAGGTCTTTTGTAAGCTGGGCCAGAATGCGGTTTATTACCTGAATGAGTTCGTTTTCTTTCTGGATAAGCTCGTTACTGCAAAGAACAACTTCCTGTGGCTCAACATAAACAGTCTGCGCAGTCTGCGAAATATCAATAATAATTCCGTTGATTCTATTTTGAAGACTTGCCTTTACAGCAAGAACCTGACGTCCGTTACGAAGAACAGGCACAGAAGATTCAAGAACACCCGCAAGCTTTGGGTCTGTTGTATAATGGCGAAGAATAGTTTTGATTTTTGTATTAAGCGCAGAAATCTGCTTACGGATAGCAGCAATTTCGGGAAGGTCACGCATCTGACCATCTGGAGTAATTATATGGAAAATAAGCTTTTCGGTTTCTGTAAAATCAGGGAGCTTTTGCGACTGCTCCATAAGATTTTTTAATTCAAGGTCATCTGCATGAAGCGTTATGCACTGCTTTAAATTATTAACGCTAAGAACAAAATCGCCGAGTGCCTTTACCTGTTCAAGAACAAGGCTTGTTCCGTTTGCTTTAATTACATCAATAAGAGGCGCAACAGGCTCCCAGAACAAAACCGGATTTTTATGAGAAGCCCCAAGATATTTTGACCATTCGCGGCTAAGATTTTTGAGTAATTCAATCTGTTTTGCGTCGGTAAACGGTTCGCGCTGTAAAAAGGAATCTTTAGCTTCCTGAATTATACAATAAGCAGCAACCTCGTCGCGCACACGATAAAAATCAATTTCCTGTAGAGCCTGTTTGTTCATAAATGTAATCTATTAAAAAAAAGTATTTTTGTAAAGAAAAAAAAAGAGACCGTACTCTCTCAGACGGTCTCACAATAGTTTTTTATTACTCCGATATCCAGTTCTGTTGATAGTTAAGAAATTATCAGGTTCAAAAACTTTTTGTACAGAACTTATTTTATATGTAGGATTATACACTACATTATTCAAATTGTGCACTACATATAGATGTAGTTTTTAATAATTTGTTATTTTTTCCTTCGACAAGCTCAGGAACCCCATGTTCAAGCTCTGGAACCCCATGTTCAAGCTCAGGGACCCCGACTATATTAATCCAATCTTTTTAGCTTTGAATACTGCCTGTGAGGCTGAGGTTACTCCAAGCTTTGGATATATCTTCTTAATATGATAGCGCACAGTATTTACAGAAATAAAGAAAATTTCAGAGATTTCATCATAAGTTTTACCCTGTTCCAAAAGTCTGAGGATATCCTTTTCCATTTCTGTAAAATTAGTATTTGATTCCTGCGAAATATTCAGATAGTTTGGATATAAAACTGCAATATGTCTTGTTATTCCTATTACCTTTGAAAGGAATGGCGATGTTCCCCTTACCTTTTGATATTCCTGCAAAAGCTTGAACATAAGAACGCCTTCATCGGCAATAGTTCTGTAAATGCGGTATTTTTCGGCTTGCTTTAAAAACTCATCAACAAGAACAAAGGCTTTTTCTTTATTTCCTGTTTTATACCAGCTCATTGCTTCAAGGCACGAAATTGTTACTAAATCAATATGACGGCGGCTTAATTCAAAATAAAATTTGAGCTGTTCGGCAAGTGCAAGCAAAGCAAGGTGCTTATCATATAAAAGATAACATCGGAGCTTTACAAAATATCCGTATGTTTCCATGAGGTTGAATTCTTTATTTTCATCCGGGGACTTTTTTTCGAGCCATTCATTTACATATTCAAGATTACAGTCATAAAGAGCAAGACGAACACTCATTGCATCAATATTATAATCAAATGAGCTGCCCTTTATATCTTTTACCCTGTCTTTAAGATGAGCCATGATGATTTCGGCAGATTTAATTTCTCCGTTCATTGTAAGGATTGTAATCTGCTGATAAAGTGCAACAATCAGAAAAACGAAAGCCTTCTGCCGTTCAAGGATTGGAATTGCACTTGTGATTCTTACCATGGCATCAAAGCATTCATTACGCTGATAGAAAATTTCGGCAGAAACAATATCATAAACCTGTTTTGAAACATCACCGTACAAAACTTTCAGAAACTCAAGAGATTTATCTTTATGTTTTAAAACAAAATCTCCGTAGTACGAAAAATCTCTAAGTCCATTCAAAATACTTGGGCGACCTGCTGCTGTACTGTAATATGGTTCAAGCGAAACTCCAAGATATCCAAGTTTTGAAAGCGAATGAAAAAAGTCTCTGTTGCTTATTGTTGGAATAATCGGCTTAATAAAATCTTCAAAGCCTACATCTGGCAGAAGATTCATAAGGTGTGGAATAGCGGCAATATCACCAGTAACGATTTTTAAAAGTATTGCAGCCGAAAGATCGTAAAGCGATGCCTTGTACTGTTCATCGGTAAGACTTAAAAATGATTCCTTATTCTTCCAGAGCTCTGGTATACATAAAGAAATATTTAGTCGCGAAATAAGTTGTTTTCTCTCTTTCTCCGATAACATTAATCCTCCCAGCTTCCGGTTCGTATCTCTTCGGTAATACGCATCCAGCTGTCGTAGCGTTCCTGTGTAATAACTTCATCGTGCACAGCCTGAAGAACGGCACAACCAGGTTCAGTATGATGTCTGCAGCCAAGTCCAAATTTACATTTACCAATAAACGGTTCAAACTCTTTAAAGTACATTGCTACGTCATCGGCCTGAATATCATCGAGTACAAACCGTCTGATTCCCGGAGTATCAATTATATCTGCTTTTCTTCCCTTGATTCCATCAAGAAGTGATTCATTCAATGTAAGATGTATTAAGTTTCCTTTAGTAGTTGTGTGGCTTCCGCGGCCATATTTTTTTGAAAGGCTTCCGGTTTTAAGAACGCAGGAATTATCCATTACGTTTATAAGGCTGGACTTTCCTACTCCCGACTGTCCAACAAATGCCGAAAGATGATTTTCCAAAAGCTCAGCGAACTCTCTTATACCCTCGCCTGTTTTTGCAGAAAGCCGAAGCACTTTATATCCAAGGTCGCTCCAAATTGAAAGGCGTCTGTCTATCTGGTCGTATTCTTCTTCGCGACCGTCTGTCTGCATAAGCTCTGCTAAGTCCCATTTATTGCATACAATAATCGGAGTAATTCCCTGATGCTCTGCCTGTGCCAGTGCCCTGTCTATAAAACGAGGACGGAACGGCGGCTCATCTGGTGTACAAACAAGAATAAGATAATCAAGATTTGAGGCAAGCAATTGTGGACAACGACCCTTTACATTCCAGCGCAGGAAGGTATTTTTTCGTTCAAGCACATTCAGGATTTGCCCCTTCTGTTCGTTTATTGGATCCGGCTCAATTGTAACATGGTCACCCGGAGCCAATGGATTATAAAATTGTTTATCTGATTTTAAAACCTTTCCCTTAATGGTACAGTTTCTTGTGAGTTCATCGTCGCATTCGACAGTAAATGTATTGTTTGTTCCGGCTATTATTAGTCCTTCCATATTTGCTTTTACCGCGACCTAATTGTTCCACAGCAGCCACAAAACAAGAGCTGCAACTCCTGTAGTCAAAATTGTAAACGGCACTGCTACCTTAAGCCAATCGCTGAACTTCATAGAATAGCCTTCCTTTTTTACAATTCCCATACTGGCAACATTTGCACTTGCGCCATAAGGTGTAAGATTTCCACCAAGGCAGCTTCCAATTAAAAGTGCAAACATAAAAAGTTCCTTGTTAAGATTCATATTTAATGCAAGGTTACCAGCCACAGGAAGCATGGCAATAATATAAGGAACGTTATCTACAAATCCACTTATAAGTACAGATACAACAAGAATTATTACAAAACCAAGAATCTTTGAACCACCACAAAGGTCAGAAAGATAAAGTGCAAATTCTTCAAGAAGTCCAACCTCCTGAATTGCACCTACAACAACAAAAACTCCGAGCAGGAAGAAAATTGTTTCCCAGTCAAGATTCTTTATGAGGTCTTTAATTTCCTGAGCATCCTTTTTCTGGCTAACACGGAACCAGATTAAAGAAATAATTCCAAGTGCAAAAACATAAAGGCCGCTAAGATATTCAAAATCGGTATGAATAAATGAAACGGCACCGAGTCCAAAAATCATCACAAGCAGAACAATAAAAGGAACCCACGAAATTACAGGAGTTTTTTCTACTTCGAGCTTTTGTTTACCAAGCTTTGCAAAGAAGAAATAAAAGAAAATACAGCCGACAAGAAGGCCTGCCTGAATTATAAAGAAAATTGAAAGCCTGCCCTGATGAATAAAGAAGTCGTTGAAGTTGTAGCCTGCGTATGCTGCAAAAATCATGCTTGGAGGGTCACCAACGAGTGTAGCTGTTCCTTCCATGTTAGACATTACTGCAAGGCCAATCATAAAATATGTAGGATTTTTATTGAGCTTTTTGCAAAGAGCAAGGGCAATTGGAGCCATTACTAAAACTGTTGCAACATTTTCTACAAAAATAGAAATAATACCTGTCATTGCAAGAATGAGTACAATTGCAATTCCAGTGTTCTTGCTGTTAGTTATAATTCCGTCTGCAATGCGGGCAGGAACATTTGAGTACAAAAACAACGCAGCAATTATCATACTGCCAAGATAAATCATTATAACGTTCCAGTTGATTATCTGAAAAACGGAATGGGTAAATGCATAAAGACGCGAATCTCCTGTGAAGATTTGTCCCGGGAAAATGATACCAAGAATTATTACTATTAATGCAGCAGCAGATGTAAACATAACCTTTTTATTTTGAAAAAGGATTACTAAAAGATACATTACAACTGCAATTGCAAGAACAATATATTTAAGACCTTCCATATTAAAGGTCTCCTTCTATCTCGCTAAAAAGTGCTTCGTACAAGGTTGCTTTGTCGCTGTTAGTATTGCGTACTGTCTGTGACATTCGTTTTGCAAGATGAAGAAGAACTCTGTAGCCAAGCAAAGGTTCTTTATCGCAAATCTCAAGGAAGTGTTTGCCAGAAAGAACAATACAGCGGCATTCTGTTGAAGCAAGAACTGTTGCAGTACGAGTGTCGCTGCTGATAAGAGAAGTCTCGCCAAAGAAAATGTTCATTTCGCTTGTGAGTTTTGCAAGGGCAATAACGTCACCTGCTGGAGTATTTCTCTGAACCTTAACGCTGCCGTCATAAAGAATAAAGAACTCGTCTCCGTGCTCCCCTTCTTTAATAATGCAATCACCTTTTTTGTAAGTCTTTATAGACATGCTGTCGTATACAAGCTTAAGGATGCGGCGGTCGTTTTCGTTATTAACATCAAAATCCGAGAAAAGCTCTATTTTTACAAGTTTTGGTAATACTGTTTCAAAGTCGTCCATAAAAAATCTCCATTTGAGGGTTCGACAGGCTCACCCACCGCGTTATCTTACAAAGATAGCCTTTGCATTTTTTGGAATAATGTAATCTGGAGCCGGGCAAAGAATCGGCTCGTTACTCTTCAAAAGTTTTACTTTTTTAAGCTCATCTACAATCTTCTTAACATCAGGATTTTTCTGAGCTTCACGAAGGGCATCCTTACGGCGCTGGTGGAAGTTTCCTGTATTAAGAAGCAGGCCTATTACAACACCGTCGGTTGGTCCAAGCGCGCGCTTATATTCAATGTAAGTTTTTCCAACCCAGGTAGCAGGAATATCTTCGATGATAATTCCAGATTCTGCGTCGTCGCCAATAAGAGTACGGATTACGTTTGAATAACCGCGGCCAGAAGAAGCAGTTGCCAAAAGACTGTGCTCATAATCTTGTGTAAGGATAATTTCATCACAGTGAGCCATTTCAAGGTGCTTCTGGAACTTAACATCAATAAGCTCTGCAGCAATATAAAGACCGGGATTAATATTTTCCATTGTAAGAACGGCAAGGACAGTGCGCGAATCTATTTCAAGGTCAGAGTACTTTTTTGAACGGTCGCAAATTACAAGTGCACGCTCTGCTTCTTCAATTTTTGCGCGTCTAAGAGTTGTTTCATCGGCATAGTCGCCCGAAACATACTGCATTCCCTTAAAGCGGCTTTCTGAACGAAGCTGTTCAATCTGGTCTGACGGAGCTTCGTTTAAAAGAACTATCATATCAGGAGTGATATCCGTATTAGAATTTAAAACGCTATCCAGAATTTTTTCAAAGCCCGGACGCCAACCGCATAATAAAAAGTGTCCTTTCATACTCTTAATCTTATTAAGTCCCTTATTTTTTTTCATCTGCATATCCATGAATACAGATGCAATTTTACCGGTAACAACACTGAGTAAAACCATACCAAGT
>JAEEGL011377447.1_pt1 | contig 12292 bp, 9 predicted proteins | sample 9134231 | NCBI WGS metagenome assembly JAEEGL01 (sample SAMN16246548, study PRJNA631951) | gut metagenome | biome: gut microbiome; feature: rumen; material: fiber-attached | host: Bos | place: Iran: Karaj | collected 2018-10 | reverse complement strand
TCAAGGTTTACTTCTTTGTCAAGAGTTGCGTCACCATACATTGTTACTACATCGGAGAACTCGTCTGTGTCGCTGTCGTTGTATCTCTTAGAGATGCTTGTTATGGGAAGAATTACAGAGAACTCATAATTCTCAGTATCTCTGTTGTGCTCTTCAACAGACTGTGCTGTTTCCTCAAGCTCTACCCAGTCGTTGGCTACGAATACAACCTCAAACTGTGTTTCGTACAACTCTGTTGCATAATCAACGCCAAAATAATTTTTGCTTGATCTGTCGGCAAATATCTCGTTGCCGTCGTAATCTTCTGTGATGTTCTTCTTAATGTAAACAACATCGCCGAGCTTGTAGCTTGTGTAGTTAATAACGTTCTTAGAAACGTACTCAAGCTTGGAAGCGTCTACAACGCCGTTAAGTCCGTTGTATCTTACACGGAGATATCCGTCGATAACTTCACCTGTTGAATAGAAAACAGTGTTAGCTGCAAAAGAACCGAGCTCTGTGTTTCTGTCTACGTTAAGAACGGAAACCTTAGTTGTTGTTCTGTATGTGCCGGCAGCAGATTTAAGATACTTAGGCGGAATTGCAAGGCAATATTCCTCAGTAACGTCTGTACCGTTTACAATGATCGGAGAAGCAGGAACTATGTATGCTGCATCGCCGTATGCATACTTGATTTCATAAAGTACATCATAGATAAGAGGATAATCTTTGTAATCTTCAACGCTTGTAAACCAGAAATCCTTATAGCCTTCGAAAGAATCGGTATCGGTACCGTAAAGCTCGGTAACCTTTACAAAGCTCTTCTCTTTAAGACCGTTGTCGCAGAAGAGTTCTCTCTCTTTGCTTACGAGGTCACAGCTGTTGATAGTTATTTTTGTTGTTTTATAATATTTGCCGTTGAGAAGGAGATATACGGTAGCATAACCATTGGAGTAGTCTGCTATAACAACCTCTGTTCCGGTAGGAATAGTAATTTTTTCGGTCTTTTCGCCGCTCTTTGCGAGATATGTAGTAGCCTCTACGGTAAGTCTTTCGGCTGTTTTGTAAACGCCGATCTCTGCTTTGTTGGGAACACCGTTGCCTTGAAGAACGAGGTCGTCAAGCTTGATGTATTTTGTTACTGTCCAACCAAGGCTTGTGATGATAGGATAAATGTTTTTAAACCACTCGTTGTCTGAGTCGATATTGAACATATTTGCTATCATGTCTTCAGTCAAGCCCATCTTCTCAAGATAAGCAGCAGTTAAACGGCAGGAAATTTTTGCTACACCGTTTTCGTCGATATCTTCAACGGTATAAGAGAAAATTCTCCAGAAGCCTTTAACTTCTTTCATGTCTTCGTCTTGCTCAATAGCGCCGCTCTTGATAAGAACATCTGAGCCTTTACCGATAACATAAACGATATCCTCATCGGAATCTCTCTCTTCGGCATATGTTTTGAGCTCTATATCGTTAACGTTCATATCGAGCTTCAAAAGATAGCTAACGGAAGAAACATAGTAGCTTGTTTCAATAGTAGCTTTGTCGCCGAGTATAGACTTAACGGTATAAACAAGATATGCATACATTGAGTTTATCTCGTTGCCGTTATAATCTTTTGCGCCAAGTTTGATTGTAACATTGTCGCCTACTCTTATTGCCGTGCTTTCGGATGCGCCTGCCATAATGCTGTCGTCAGCTGCAAATGCTGTCATATTAAGCATAGCCATACTGCCGATAATCATTAAAGTTGCGAGCAGACACGCAGTTGTCTTTTTAAGTAATTTTGTGAATCTCATTTCTAACAGAAACCTCCATAATAAATTCCGGATCACGTGCAAAACGCACTCAATACCGATTGTCTTAATTATATAGTGGAAATGTTGTGTTGTCAAGCAAAAATAATAATTTATCCCTTTAAACCGCAAATTTTTATCAATTTCGATTTTTTGAACAAAAGTCACAAATCAGACTACTCTAATTTGTGACTTTTAACAATAATTACATTACAATTCTTTTACTTCTTTTCCGATGAACGAGACACAAGTGAAAAAATATATCCAAAAACAACGGCAGCCGATATTCCTGCCGCACAGGCAGCGGCTCCGCCTGACAGAATACCCAGCGCGCCCTGTTGTTTAACTGATTCTTCCACCCCTTTGGCAATGGTATATCCAAAGCCCATAAGCGGTACAGTCGCGCCGCCGCCCGCATAATCAGCCAAAGGCTCATAAATTCCTATTGCCGTTAAAAATACTCCCAAAACAACAAGTGTTACAAGTATCCTTGCGGGCGTTACCTTGGTTTTGTCAATGAAAATCTGACACACGGCGCATATGAGTCCGCCAACCCAAAATGCGTTGAACAGCGACATTAGTAATTGTGCGGTGTTTATAAAAATCACCTCCCGAATTTTATCTGCTTATATTATCTTCAATTAATTTGATATATATTCGCTTGTGCGAGTCTTTTTGCATATTTTATTATTTAAGTAAAACTATATTATAAAAACTGTTGTAAATATTGAGCTCAGTGGTTATAATAGTTATGCGTGAATTGAATGTGAGGTGAAAGCATTGAAGATGTACATTGTCCGCGACACCGGCGACAGCAAAGACAGATACTCCGTTTACGACAACAGCGGAAAGCTCGTATACCGCGTTTCCGGCAAATACGGTCTGCTGGGAGACGCAATGTATATCTTTGATGAAAACGGAAAGCGAGTTTTTAAAATACTCCAAACATCCGTTCAGCTTCCTATAACGGTATACTACTTGAGCGGTGAAACGGATAAACTGAGACTCACGTTCAACCACATGAGAAAGCAATATGTCTTTTCCGGAATAAGCTGGCATATATACGGGCTGGCACCTACTTATGAAATATACGACGCCGACAAAAGCGTCGTTATGTCGCAAAGTCCCGATTCCTCCGGTCTCGGATATATGCTTGAGATAAATTGCGAAGGCAGACAGCTTTTATGTATTGCCGCTGCTGTGTGCATAAACAGCATAGTTGTGTCTTCAGATACTGCTGTTGCTTTTCAGAGCTGATAATCAATTGAAACGGAGATAATAAACAATGTCTAAAAACAAAAAACAAAAAAACAGTCTTCCGACAAAATATTTTAACGCACTTATTATTTCGGTAATATGTATTTTACTTGTATTTGCCGAGTTGATACTTTCAAACGGCATTCTGATAAAAAGTTCATTTGGCGGTTATGAACCGCATTCGATCAAGCTTAACAATAATCCCGATGTAAGACAGGAAAGCGACGGCCTATACATAGATAATATCAATATTCCTGCCTGCTGTGTGGGAATATCTGCTGTAGGTATGATATCGTACAACGATATTCAGATAATGATGCTCGATGAAAACTTTGCCTATGAATATCAGCTTGCAGGTAAATACAGATTTTTCTGCGGAGCAAAAGAAACAACCGATTATTTAAAGATAAACCCCGCAGGCAAGCTTAAATCTCTTAAGATAAGCGTTAATTCATCAGACTCTAATATAAGCCTTACCAATATAACTATTAACGCAAAGCCGCCTATAAGCTTTAACTTTTTCAGATACGTTTTATTCTGTATAATAATATGCGGTATATTCGTTATAATCCGTAATAAGGCGTACAATAAAGAATACGATAAAAATAACAAAGGTCATGTTGCGCTTTTGGCAATAGTTATTGCCGTGTGTATGCTCAACTCGGTTTTCTTAAATAATTTTACTTCATCAAAAACTCAAACAAAATCATATTCACATCCGCTTACCGCATCCGACCTCACCGAATGCAGTCTTTATGCGCGCCAGTTTGATGCGTTTTTAGACGGTCATCTTAATATAGATGTTGATATCGACAAGGCAAGAGTATCGGCGCTTGAGAACGTATACGACAACTCGGAACGCGGTAAATACGCGTCAGGCGCAGGACTTGTGTGGGACAGCGCATACTATAACGGAAACACATATTCTTATTTCGGTGTTGCGCCGATAATCTATTACTATTACCCGTATTACGCTCTTACAGGCCATATCCCCACAGAACACAGCGCATCACTTTTCCTATCTTTTTTCGGGTGTATGTTTATTTGCCTTGCATTTATTGAAATTGTTAAGCATTACTGCAAAAAGCCCTCACTTATTCTAATGTGCATGGCTATGCCTGCAATATGCTTTGCTTCACTTATCTATGCTTCGCAGTCTATGGCTAATATGTATAACATAGCCTGCTTATCGGGTATTCTGTTTCTTGCGTTAACATTGTTTACTTCATTCAAGGCAGTTCACGCGGAAAAAACCGTGTCCCGTATAATTTTGTTTGCTTTGGCAGGGCTTGGCGCGGTTTCTCTGCTTGCATCAAGGCCGATATCAATACTGTATTGTGTAATGCTCATTCCTCTGTTTATATCATATCTTCTGCAGCAGCGCGAGAAAAAAGAGAAAATAGCATCAGTTATAGCGTTCTTTGCACCTATTGCCGTTTGCGGTATTGCCCTTATGATTTATAACAAGGCACGGTTTGATTCACCTTTCCAATTTGGTGCCATTTATAACATTACCGTAAGCGATACTTCAAAGAATAATATAAGGCTTTTCCTGTTCTTCCCTGCAATTTATCATATGTTTTTGCAGCCGCCGAGAGTAAGCGGTACATTTCCGTTTATATTCACGCAAAAAACCGATTTGAATGTTTACCGTTCATATATTTACAATATTGCTACGGTGGGCGCACTGTCTTATCCCATAACATGGGGTATATTCGGCTCATTGATTTCATCCAAAGGAAAAGAAAACCGTTCAAAACGCGCCGTGATAATTCTTGCTGTTGCCGCAGCCGTGATCATCGCGTTTTTGGACGTATGTATGGGCGGCGTACACCTGAGATATGAAACAGATATTATGCTTATGATGTCAATTATAGGTTCACTCGGTATGCTTGTGATCCTTGAAAAAACAAAAGATGTTATTCCGTCTCTTTATCCCAAACTGCTCGGTGTATTTTGTATATTTTGTGTAATTTCAGCGCTTATCGGCGGTGCTATGGCATTTGAAAACGCACGCAGTCTCATACTTAACAACAATATCTCCGCCTATAAATTTTTCTTTGACCTGTTCACTTGCTAAAAATTAAAAAGTGACGTTTCTGTGATTTTTTTGTTGACTAATTACTTGGTTATGATATAATCAAGTATATTACAGTTGTATGGTGGTGAGTGTTTTTGCATCCCTTAAAATCTGTTATTTCGCGCATACAAGCCAAAAAATTTGCCGATTTCTCTAAAACGCGCTATGCCAAAAAGCTCAGAAAGCTTAAAGATATACATAAAGGTGAACGTTGTTTTGTAATAGGTAACGGGCCCAGTCTTACAGCTGACGATCTGGATACGCTTGCTAAAAATAACGAGATCACTTTTGGTATGAACCGGATATATAAAATTTTTGATAAAACGGATTGGCGACCCACATATTACGCCTGCGAAGACATCAACATATTCCACGACAGCGTAGGCGAAATAAATGCATTAAGCTCAAAAATCAAGTTTATACCCATAAATGTCAAATGGTTCAATGATATAAAAATAAAAGACGCTTATTATTTCAAAGCGAATTATAACAGGAAAATTGACTTTCCGTACAGCTTTTCCACCGAAATAGACAAGCAGCTGGACTCCCGCGGAACAGTTACATTTACCTGCATTTGCATTGCGGCATATATGGGCTTTAAAGAAATATATTTGCTTGGTGTAGACCACAATTACAGAGTGACAATAAATGAACTGGGAGAAACAGTTGTTGATGATAACTCTAAAGATTATTTTTGCGAGGGTTATGATGACGATATAAAAGATCAGGTCGTTCATGATATGCGCAACAATACCCGTTGTTATAATTTTGCAAAGCAGTTTGCCGAAGAAAACGGTATAAAAATATATAACGCTACACGCGGCGGAAAATTGGAAATATTCGAGCGCGTTGATTTTGATAAACTAATGGGAGATAATCGACTTGGGTAAAAGGACCGGCACAAAAGGTGTAAACCAACTGCGCGCAGGCGTAGCTCTTTCTTACATAAACTTAATACTTGGAAATATAATCCCGATCATATACACACCGTGGATGCTGTCGCTTTTAGGCAAAGACCAGTACGGTCTTTATACGTCTGCGTCTTCTATCGTAAGTTATCTGGGATTGCTGAGCCTCGGTATGGGAACGGCGGTAATAAGATATCTTTCAAAAGCTTTGGGTGAGAACGATATTGAGCAATATCGCAAGCTTTACGGATTGTTTCTCAATATATTTAGAGTTATTGCCGCACTGTGTCTTATCGGAGGCACCGTGTTAACATTTTTGGTAGACAATATTTACGGCGGAAACAAATCTGCATCCGAAATAGAGACAATGCGCATATTGGTACTTTTGATGAGCGTAAATGTTTCAATTGGTTTTTTGTTTTCGCCTTACACCTCTGTAATAACGTCATACGAAAAATACATTTTCTTACAAATTGTAAACATTTTCGTTTCGATACTACCTGCATTTGCAAATATTGCAATACTTTATATTTGGCCATCCCCAATATCCCTTATATGTATATCCCTTACTCTTAACATACTGATACGTTTTGTTTATGGGGCTTACATAAAAAAGGCGATAAATATAAAGCCACTTTACAAAAAGCCTGAAAAGAATCTTTTAAAAGAACTGTTCTTCTTCACGTTCTGGGTATTTATAGCTACTCTTGTTAATCAGCTGCAATCTCAAACAGATAAAGTTATAATCGGATACGCTATGGAGTTTGCTTGGGTAGGTATATACCAGATCGGTGCAACATTTGAAATGATAACGCAAAACATATCTCTTAACATTTCAAATGTGTTAACTCCCAAAATCACAAAAATCGTGAGCAGTCTTTGTAACGACGGAAATATGCGTGCAATAGACGAACTTCTGATACGTGTCGGCAGACTCCAGTTTTACGTAGTTTCTCTGATTGTTTCCGGTTTTGCCGTATTTGGCAGACAGTTTATTTATCTTTGGGTAGGCGATGAATACGGTTCCGACTGTCTGAAAGCATATTGGGTTGCACTGCTTTTGATAGTGCCTTCTGTTGTTCCTTTGATCCAAAACGTGGCTTATTCTTCCATAGTAGCACTAAATAAGCACAAATTCCGTTCTATTGTTTATTTATGTGTGGCTATTGCCAACGTAGCCACAACAATCCCTGCCGTTTATAATATGGGTATTGTCGGTGCGGCGCTTATGACAAACATATGCTCCGTAATAGGTACCTGGTTTGTAATGAACTGGTACTATTGGAAAAGAATAAGAATAAATATTCCAAAGTTTTGGAGAGTTATGCTCCCCCGTTTTGCATTGCCCGCAGCAATGACGGGATTAGGAATATTTGCAAGTCATTTTATTGATTTTTCTGCAAATCTTTTAATATTACTTGTTGGTATTATCGTTTACACTATTATATTCTTCACACTTAACTGGCTTATATATATGAATAACTATGAAAAAGATGTATTCAGAAAACCTGTATATGCTGTAATTAACAAGATAAAGAAAAAATAATTTTGTTTTATTTGAGGTAAAGCGATGATAATAAAAGCAATTATGCCCATAAAGCTTAATAATGAAAGGCTCCCCGGTAAAAACACAAAATTACTCGGGGACAAGCCGTTAATTCAATATCAGCTGGAGGCGCTTAAAGAAAGCCGTGTTTTTGATTCTGTAAGCGTTTTTTGCAGCAGTGACGACGTTGTGCCGTTCCTTGTTGACGGTGTTGACTTTGTAAAGCGTGATGAAAAGCTGGATCTTCCCACATCCAATTTCAATCAGATCTTTTCAAGCTTTATTGATTTGGTTGACGCCGACATATACGTATACGCTCACGCTACAGCCCCGTTTATTACGGTTGAAACGATAAAAGAATGTGTAAACGCTGTTTTAAGCGGAAAATATGACAGCGCGTTCTGTGCCGTAAAAATACAGGACTATTTGTGGCAGGATAACAGACCCATTAACTTTGACGCCACAAATCTTCCCCGAAGTCAAGACTTAAAGCCCATATATAGAGAAACCTCGGGAATATATGTAATACCTAAAGAAACATATTTAAAGACAGGCAGAAGGATAGGAAATAATCCTTATATAAAAGAAGTGAGCTTCAAAGAATCTATTGATATCAATAACCCCGAAGACTTTGACCTTGCACAGGCAGTTTTAAATCTTGAGCTGTAAACAATACTTTTCCCGAAAGGTACACGCGTTGCGTGTAAACGGTGATGTTATGGATAAATTTAATTTACTTGAATGTACTTTACGTGACGGAGGCTACATAACAGGTTGGCATTTCGACAATGCTATGATATGCGATACCGTAAAGAGTCTTATTGACGCAAAGCTCGATTTTGTTGAGGTAGGATACCTTAACGCTGCGGCAAATGAGGACAATATGACCCAATTCAAAACAATTGAGAGGATAGGCGACTTTTTGCCGGAAAACCGTGACGGTACAGTAATATTGGCAATGGCTGACGTTATGCAGTTCAAGCCCGAAAATCTTACACCATACACAGGTAACTCAATAGACGGAATAAGGGTCGTATTCTACAAGCATCAGGTAGAAGAAGCTCTTAAAATGTCAAAAGCGGTAAAAGAAGCAGGCTATAAGCTGTTTGTACAGCCGATGGTTACAATTGACTATACAGTTGACGAATACGCATCTCTTGCAAAAGAAATTGCAAAGCTTGAGCCGTATGCCGTTTCTATTGTTGACAGCTTCGGATATATGATAAAATCCGATTTCAGACGCTATTTTAAAATACTTGATAACATTCTCGCTCCCGAGGCGGTAATAGGATTTCACTCTCACAACAATATGAACCTTGCCTTTATTACGGCGCAGGATATTCTGGAATATGAAACAAGCAGACGCCTTGTGATAGACTCTTCCCTTTACGGTATGGGCAGAGGCGCGGGCAATCTTAACACAGAGCTTATCGCAAACTACTACAATATGACCCTCGGCAACAAATATGATATAATAAAAATCCTTGATCTTATAAGCAAGTACATAATGCCCATAAAGAAAGAAAAAGAATGGGGATACTCTCCCTATATGTTCATAACGGGGCTTCATCATTATCATCCGAACTTTGCGTGTTATTTGCTTGCGGAGCACGACGTTTCGGTAACGGAATTTGAAGAGTTTATCCACACTATCCCGGATGAGATGCGTACAAAGTGCAAAAAGCCGTATGTTTTGGAAATGTGGGATAAATTCTGCCAAGCCAAGAATAAATAAAGGATATATTGATGATGGATCACAATATTAAGCTTCTTATAATGGATGTAGACGGTACAATGACCGACGGAAAAATATATATAGGCAACAACGGCGAGGTAATGAAAGCCTTCAGCAGTAAAGACGGCTATGGGCTGAATGTTTTGCTTAGAAAAGCCGGAATAAAAACCGCTATAATTACCGGCAGGACCTCAGAAATAGTTGCCAACCGCGCAAAAGAAGTCGGAATTTCCGAATTATATCAAGGTGTCACCGATAAACCCGCTGCAATGGCAGATATGCTCGGCAAGCTTAATCTCACTGTACAAAATGTTGCTTACATAGGCGATGACCTTAACGATTTGGAATGTATGAAGCTGTGCGGTATATCAGCCTGCCCCAATGACGCGCACAAATCGGTAAAAGAATACGCCGACTTTATATGTGAGCATGACGGCGGACACGGTGCGGTGCGTGACTTTATAGATTATTTATTAAACAGATAATTTTATGCGCAGAATACATAATGTGGTGTTCTGCGCAGTATTATTATAGTGGGGTGATGACCAGTGAACGCAACGATTATTTCAATAGGAACCGAAATTCTGCTTGGCGAAATAACAGACACAAACGCCGTGTACATTTCAAAAATGCTTGCTCTTTACGGCATAAATGTATATAAACGAATTACCGTAGGCGATAATGCCGAAAGATTCAAAAGGATATTAAACCAAGAATATTCCGATTGCGACATTATAATAACGACAGGCGGATTGGGTCCCACAGCTGATGATTTATCGAAAGAGGCGGCGTGCGAGTATTTTGACGTGCCAATGATATTTCACAAAGACATATATGATGATATATGCGGTTATTTTGAAAGATCGGGCAAAGCAATGTCGCAAAACAACAAAAAGCAGGCGTATCTTCCTAAAAACTGCACCGTTATGTATAACCCGAACGGAACTGCACCCGGTTTCATTCTTGAAGAACAAAACAAAGCTTTGATGATGTTCCCCGGTCCTCCAAAAGAAATGATACCTATGTTTGAGTCATATGCAATTCCGTATTTAGAAAGAATAAGTGATCAGCGTGTGTTCACAAAAAACATATTAACATACGGTATATCCGAATCAGAAGTAGATAAAAGGATAAGCACGATAACTGATTTTTTTCCCGAAATAACATATGCGACATACGCATACACAGGCATGGTTCGCGTCCGTTTGGGGCTAAGATCGGACAGAGAAAAGCACTCCCCTATTCTTGAAAAAGCCGTTGAAAAAGCTGTTGAGCTTATAGATAATCAATACGTTTACTCAACCGATGCACCCGATATGCAGACAGCTTTGGTAGAATTACTTAAAGTTAACAATATGACGATTTCAACCGCCGAAAGCTGCACAGGAGGTCTTATTTCCAAGCTTATAACAGATGTAAGCGGAGCAAGCAAGGTGTTTGAGTGCGGGATATGCTCATATTCAAGCAGGATAAAAAACGAGGTTTTAAGTGTTGAGAAAGATACTTTGTCCGCATATGGAACAGTTTCAAAACAAACCGCAATACAAATGGCCGAAAATGTCCGAAGTATTTCCGGATCGGATATTGCTGTTTCTGTAACAGGCTTGGCAGGGCCGCAGGGAGATGAAGGAAAGCCCGTTGGGCTTGTTTATATCGGAATAGCAAGCAAAAGAGGCGCTTTTTGCAAAGAATTCAATTTCTGCAAAGGCAGAAACAGAACGCGGGACGATATACGTATTTTATCGGCAACCTCCGCTTTTGCGCTTGCTATAGATGAAATAAAGTTAATTAAAAGTTAAATAAAACATTAAAGCCTGCATGGGTGTCAGATACCCGTGCAGGCCTTTTGTTTATGAATTTAATTTAATACCGGATTACTCCTCTTGTGCGAAAAGCGTAAGCATGGCTTCATCGCGCAGATCGTAATACCATCTGAAAACATAACCCTTATCTGTATTTATCAATGTAAAATACCTTTGTGTGGCTATGTCGACTATAGAAAGCGTTCCGTCTATATTTGCAACTACCTCAACAGGCTCTTCGGGCGTTTCGGTAAGTGTGCATTTTGTGGAATTTCTTGTTGCGCAAATGTACAATCCCGATGCGGCATTTTTCATATAATAGTTGCCGTCGGGGCTTTTTTCGAATACATATGCACATTCAGGCTCGGCTAAGGCGTAGTCCTCATCAAAATCATATATAAACTCTAACGCGGATATAGACTTGTCGCTTGTTCGTCCGCCTGCGGCATAGTCGCCGTGGGTAAGCAAAACATAACCTAAAGACGACAGATTTGATATACTGTTTTCTGTACAGTCAAAATAAGTATAACCGCCCGTATAAGAAAATTCGGTGTTTGTATCGTTATCAGTTAAATCGTCGTTATGGCTCTCCACAATATCATAGTCAGACTCATAAGCCACACTTATCATAACACTGCCATCGTAAATATAAGGCACGCATACAAGATTTACTATACTGCCCATACCGCTGCCCTCAGGCATCGGAGCAGGACGGTAGCATTTATATGATATTCCGTCGCGCTCCGCCATTATGGAAGCGGCTGAGTAAGCGGTAATCTTAACATTTTTAATAAGTATTTTTGTTGATAAATAATCGCCTACATCTTTTATATCAACCTCAACAGGGTCAATGGGCGGCAAATTTGACTTTATTACAGAAACTTCCTCGGGTGTGCTTATCTGAAGCGAAGAAAGATACAGGCTTGATGTTCCCACAACTTCGACCAAAGCGTTAAGCGGATATTTTCCTGCGGCAACGCCCTTTTTGTCGAAAATACGATAGCTTGTAACGATACCTTTTTCGTCTTGTTCTTCTAAAATGACTGTGTTTCCGCCGTAAATATAAACTACCTGTCCCCTGAGTTTCAGATATTTGTCCTTGCCGAGGGCGTTTGCCTGAGCAAGTGTAAGCGGCTCCAGATCCGTGTTGATTTTATCCGTATCAAGATGATTTATAGAATCGGTATCG